>ERZ791753.140-NODE-140-length-96758-cov-7.222609_pt1 | contig 96758 bp, 92 predicted proteins | sample MGYA00509951_ERZ791753 | MGnify/ENA primary metagenome ERZ791753 (study PRJEB30046, sample SAMN00792026) | human gut metagenome | study: EMG produced TPA metagenomics assembly of the A metagenome-wide association study of gut microbiota in type 2... | reverse complement strand
CCCTATTATTTAATTTTTAATTGACTTTTATCAACACCATTTGACAAAGAGCCATTAAAAAACGTCTCTGAGAAAATCAGAGGCGTTTTTGTTAATCATTGGCATCAAGCCATTTTTTAAGCATAGCAATATATTCGTCGGTCTTTTGGACAAATGACATATGACCACAATTTTCAAATAACTTCCATTTACTGCCAGGGATGTTGTCCTGCATCATCTTAGCAACATATGGAGTACACAAATCGTCGGTTCCACTCGTAATCAGAGTTGGAACTTTTATTTTGCCCAATTGATCGGTGTATTCATAGTCGTGCAAGTTACCTTCAGGGGTATACTCGTTAGGACCCCAAGCAGTCTCATAAGCAACCGTACCACCTTTTTTCTCACGCATCACGCACTCTGGCCACTTCTTTGTCATGTCGATGGCGTGTTGGTTCATAAAGTGTTCGTTGGCTTTCAAGTAGTCAGGTTCGGTAAATGTATCCGTTAATTCGGCGCGGTGAATTGCAGCCTGTTCTTCAATTGGCAAGTACTTGATCATACGGTGGAGTTCTTTTGACCATAATGAAGCTGATGAAAGGGTACTTGATAAGATCACACTTTGAATGCCTTCTGGGTGGTAATCACACATGTAAATGATGGCGAGCATCCCGCCCCAGCTTTGGCCCAATAAGTGGATCTTGCGCAAGGCCAAGTGTTCACGTAGAGCTTTTAATTCTTTAACCCAAGTTTCTTTGTTATAAAGTTCTGGATGATCGTCAGGGATGCTGCTGTTGCCACAGCCTAATTGGTCATACATGATGATGCGACGATCGTCGATTTCTGCGAGTTTATCCAAAACTTCAAAATAATTATGCGTTGAACCAGGGCCACCATGAAGCAGAATTAGTGGCGGCTTCTCGCTTCGTTTACCAACAATGCGGTAGTAAGTTTCATAGCCCATGAAGGGCATTTTTCCTTCGATAATTTCCATTTCTTCACCTACTTAAAACAAAATAATGAGATATTTACCAAAATTAATAATGTAAAAAAGATCAACCAATCTTTTTTAGTCAGTGGAATTGCCACTATTGTAGATCTTTTTTGATTCTCAACATAGCCGTGCGATTCCATGCCTTGGGCCAGATTATCGGCTGAATTTAGCGCAACTAAGATCGCCTTAAAATAAAGAGCTGGTGACCAAAAGCTAAGGTACATCCCGCGCATCATCGCCGAGGTGCGGATTTGATTGACCGCCATACGCATCTTCGGAATGATATTGATCGCTGCCAAAACGCCGTACGCAAACTTGCTCGGCAGGTGCAAATTTCGTTCCAGCGAACGAGCAAAATCCGTCGCAGTGACTTTACGAGTCACGCAGGCAATCGTCAACGTATAAACGTAGACACGTGTTGATAAATTCCAGGCATAATAGGGGTCTGGCGTAGGCGAGAACCAATAAAGCGTCGCAAAGATCGTAAAGGCCGCGATGAAGGGCAAAATGATCAGTAAAAGCAATTCTTTGAGTTTAGTCTTAGTGACCAGTAAATAAACTAACGCAAACGCGATTACTAAAATGTTGGTAGTTAAACTAGCTTTTAACGATATTTCCAGCGAAACAATAAAAGCTAAGATAAATTTTAAACTGGGATTCATAGTTACTTCTCCACGTATTTAAGCTGCTGCTGGTCAAAAACAAGGCGATAAGAGCAGAAATCAGCTAACTCGTCTATCTGATGGCTGATGATTAAAAACGTCTGCTGGAGCCTCTCTTGGCTTTCTCGCATTAGGTTCAACACCAGCTTTACAGAATTATGATCTAGACCACTGAGTGGTTCATCGATTAAAAGTACATCATGTTTGGTCATGAGTAGTAGTAAAATTTGCAACTTTTTTTGTTGACCGCCTGACAAGGTATAAACGACCTGATCCAAGTGATTAGCTAGTCCCAATTTATCCAACCATTCCTCTATTTTTTGGTCCGTAAAAAAGCTATTGCGATCTTTCTTACTGAGCTTGAGTTCATCTTTTACAGTCACGGTCAAAAACTGATCCGTTGCCTTTTGAAAGACTTGCGCAACTTGAGCTAAATACTTACGTTGATGCAATTTAGCTATTTCATGATCATGGTAAGTAAAACTCCCACTATAAGGAATCATCTTCGTCATCGCCTTAAACAGGGATGTTTTGCCCACGCCGTTAGGTCCAGTGATCAAAGTGCTCTTTGAATAAAGATTTAGATCAGCTTGCTTAAGCAACAATTTATTTTGCGTAATCTGCACGTTTTTTAAGGTGAAAATTGGCTGACCGGTTGGCAAAGAAAATGAATATTCGTGTGCATGCATTTGCTTATTTTGTATAAATATTTTTTCCTTCTCGTCAGCTGACAATTCCTGCACAGTTTTAGCTTTAAACTCAAATAAGTGATCACAGACCTGCTCATAATCATCTAAAACGTGGTCACTCAAGATGATGGTCTTGCCATTTTTAGCCAGTAAAGCCAATTTGCTGATCAAAAAGCTCCGTGCATCTGGATCGCAGCTGGCAAAAGGCTCATCAAGCAAAAGCACGTCCACATTCATAGCGAGTAAAACAGCTAAAGCTACACGTTGTTGCTGGCCACCCGACATGGTATTGATCTTCTGATCAAGTAGGTCCGAAATTTGTGTAAATTCTACTGCTTTAGCTAATTTTTTTTCGTAGTCCTTTTGCTCAACTTGCAAATTTTCCAAGGTAAAAACGATCTCTTCACGTGGGGTCGCCATCGTAAACTGCTCAGCCGCATTCTGAAACATCATGGCTGTTTTTTGCCCATTTAATTCCACGGTGCCAGTCAATTTGCCCGCATATTTAGGGTAGAGGCCCGCAATAATTTTAAGCAGCGTGGATTTGCCGCAGCCCGTAGGTCCCATCAGCAGTGAGAAGCCTGCTGGAATTTTTAATGATAAATTTTGGATTATAGGTTCTTTTTCATAGGAAAAAGTAATATTATCTAGTGTTACTATCATAATTCTGATTGTACAAGATGATTTTTTGATTGTCTAATTCGTAAAAGAAATTTTTTCACTATAAAGATGGTCGAATTTGTAATCAAATAGCTTATAATAATGCATTATAATATAGTTATAATAGTACTATAATTTGATTTATTGTAAGGAAGGTGGACATGGATATGGCAGCTGTTGCTTTGGACCAATATCTGGCTAGCATATTAAAGTCGAATTCAACAGACAGGAATGAAATAAAGCTAGAAGCAGGAAATCCAGATTTTGATCTGTTTACTATCTACCTTGAAAATCATAATACTGGAATCCACCGTTATCAGATGGATGTATCAACAATACTCTATGTTGCTAAAGGTACTGTGACAATTAAGAGTGGTGAAAAGATCATTACCATGAAGTCTGGTAACGTGCTTCTGTTAACAGAGGGATGGAAGTATGAGGTCAAGAGTCAAAAAGAAGACTCAGTCCTTGTTAAGTTAAAGTTTAAGCCAGGTTTTGCCTATCGTGAATACTTCAAGTACTTTAGTTACAAAGGAAAGCGTGAAAACAAGGTTATTGAACAAATTATTGATAGCCTTGACAATGAACACGTATTGTGGCTAAAGAACAATCAAATAACTCGTGCATCCCAAGTAATGCAACACATCATCGGCGGTTATTTGAACAATGATTTATTCGCTACGGCCTTAATTCAGGCCGAATTGACCGTAATGCTAATCATTTCGATTAGAACCCAGCGAATGGCTACTCCAACTAATTTAGACAAGACTAAATTCGAAAAGAAGTCATTAGATAATTATATTGATGCACATTTTGCAGATGTATCGCTAGCTGACGCTGCTAAGTATTTTGGCTTCAATCCAAATTATTTCTCAAACATGGTTAAGGCAAAAACAGGCAAGAGTTTTGTCGATCATGTTGATGAAAGAAGAATGCAAGAGGCACGCGAACTCCTTGCTCAACCTGATATTTCACTTAAGGAAATTATTGGACGAGTTGGATATTCAAGCAAGTCATTCTTCTACAAAAAATTTAATCAATATTATCACATGACACCTGCTGCCATGCGAGAAGAATTGTTTAGACAAGCAAATATCAATTTGAAGTAGCTAAAACTAAAAAAGAATCCGGAAATTCCTGATTCTTTTTTTATTACATTTGTTGTAGACGTTTAATTCGCTCGGCTGTAGGTGGGTGCGTATCAAAAAGACTGCCACTATGTTTAAATGGGTTTTCGATATACATGCCGCTACTTGAGCGATCGGCTTGTTTCATTGGCTGACTGCCTTCAATTTTTTCTAAAGCAGAAATGAGTCCTTGCGGATTTCTGGTTAATTCGACGGAACTAGCATCTGCTAAAAATTCACGGTTTCTGGAAAGTGCCATTTGGGCTAGGGATGCAGATAATGGACCTAAGATCAAAACAAAGACAATCGCAACAACTTTAAAGATCATCTCAAAAGCATTGTTATTGTCATCATCGTCATCACTGCCGCCAAACCAAATGAAGCGGCTAGCAAGACCTGAAAGAAATGAAATTACCCCAACCAGGACAACAGCAATCGTTGATAAACGGATGTCGTAATTTCTAATGTGGGAAATCTCGTGTCCTAATACGCCTTCCAGCTCTTCACGATCCATCATGTCTAATAAGCCTTGCGTAACCGCTACGGCGCTGTGATCGGGATCTCGGCCCGTCGCAAAGGCATTAGGACTAGGATCATTAATGATAAAAACGCGGGGCATAGGCACGCGGCCCACCATTGCCATATCTTCTACGATATGCCAAAGCTGCGGATTGTCTTGTTCGTGAATTTCTTGAGCATGGTTTAAACTCATCACCATGTTGGCAGGATCGCGCATTACTAAAAAGAGATAGATCAAACTACCGATTAAAGCAATAAAAATTCCCGTCCATGGCGTATTGCTGAATAAATAGCCAAAACCTGCTCCGACTAAAGTTAAGATGATAACGAAGGCAGCCATAACCACTACAGTTTTGCGTTTATTACGTGCAATTTGTTGGTATAGCATTTTCGTATCCTTTAAAACTTAACCTTTGGTGCTTCTTTTTCTTCCTTTGGTGTTTCTAAGTAGTCAACCTTAGTGAAGTGGTGAATCTTAGCTACAATATTTGATGGGAAGGTCAAAAGCTTTTGGTCGTATTGAGCAGCACTTGAGTTGTAAAGTTGACGTGAGTAGGCAATCTTGTTTTCAGTGTTGGTCAATTCTTCTTGCAAGCTTAAGAAGTTTTGGTTGGCCTTTAAGTCAGGGTAATTTTCTGATAAGGCAAAAATTGTCTTTAATGAGTCAGTAATTTGGTTAGAAACCTTCAAAGTTTCTTCGTGATCGCCAGCAGGGATTTCAGTTAATTGGTTGCGTAATTGCACAACCTTTTCAAGTGTTTCACTTTCGTGCTTAGCGTAGCCCTTAACAGTTTCTACCAAATTAGGAATCAAGTCATTACGGCGCTTCAATTGAACGTCGATTTGACTCCAAGATTCTTCTGTATAAACTTTGGCTCTTTGCAAGCCGTTGTAGGCAGTAATGTAAATAGCCACAATTAATACGATGATGGCTAAAATTATCCATAAAAGTGGTGACATTTTTGTATCCTCCTCCACACTATATTATTTAAATTTTAGCCGATTGTATACTTTTGGACAATAAAAAAGAATGCTTTGAAAGCATTCTTTTTCATTTCTTAAATTCTGAAAATCAACAATCCTAAACCAACGATTGTCAAAATGATCAAGCCAGCAAATTGCATGATTGTCCATTGAATAAAGAACTTCTTGCGGCTGACCGTAGCGTGTTGGTTGAACGTCTTCATTACCAGCATGTTGGCCATTGAACCGATTGCGGAACCAAAACCACCGATGTTGGATCCAAGGAACAACGCTTGCGCATAATTAGTGAACTTACCAACCAAAATAGTTGATGGAACGTTACTCATAATTTGACTAGTAAGAATTGATGCGAAGTAAGTTGAGCTCTCAGAGTGAACAGTCATATGAATCAAGTTCACGATTGCTGGAATCTGTTGGATATCACTGATAAAGATAAAGAAACCAGTGAAGGTTAAGAGCAACGCATAGTCGATCTTAAGCATGATTCTTGGATTAATTGCTAGTGCCAAGATAATTGCGATCAACATTGGCCAAACAATATTCACGATTCTGAAAACTCCAAAGAAGAAGAAGATAAAGACAGCGGTCGTGATAATAGTAGGACGCCAGCTGATTCGAATTGGTTCAGTCTTTTGAACCGGAATTTCTTTCTTCGGAATAAATATGAAGACCAAAATCATGATCGCCATTGAAATGATCAAGTAAGGTACTGACCATTTGAAGAAAACTAGTGGCTTAATATCGAAGCGACTAACTAAAAAGATGTTGTGGGGATTACCCCAAGGTGTAAATGCGGCCCCAATGTTTGCGCCCATACCGATTAAAGTAACAGGCAAAATTTGTGGCAGCTTGTAGCGCTTAGCGATATTTAAATAAAGTGGAATTAAAGTTAATACAGTAATGTCATTACCTAAGAACATACCGGCGATAACGGCCAAAACCGTGAACAGCATGTTCAACTTACGCGTATTATCTGCGATACTCGTAAGTTTGTACGCTAAAACATCCAGAACGTGCAAATAAGCATAGATCTGGATCAGCGTCAGCATTGCGGCAACAGACCATAAAGTGTGAAAATTAATATCTGCTAACCGCGGCCTAGCGAAAAAAAGACTTACTACTGTAATTAAAACTGTAATCTGTAAAATTCTATCTTTAGCAATATTCTTTAAGACGGTCATAAAAGGTCCCCCTTACGTATTACAATCGTCTAAAAACCCTATGTATCATTTTGAGCTTTTTTAGGATAGCTTGCAATGATAAATTTGAAAAAACTAAAGATTTAGGCCACTTTGAGCATTTTAATAGGGGATTTTGCTTAAAAATACTATACTTAAGAAAATGAGTAAACGTAACAGATTAGAGCGAGGACACAACTATGACACAAGAAACTATTTCAATTAACATCAAACCAGAAGCAAAAGAAATTATTGAAAAGAAAAATCCAGAAAACAAGCCACTTTTATTAGCTTTAAATGATGGTTCAAACAAGTATTCAAGACTTGGTGGTACTTGTACAATTGGTGCCAACTTTCAATTCGTGATTCTTGATGAAAAGGATCCTAAATATACTATTAAAGTAGAAAACAATGCCGGTTTTGATTTATGGACTTCACCAGACGAAGTTAGCTTCTTTGAAGGCGGCCTAGTAGTCAACGCAAGAAATTATACATTGAGTTTATCCGATGATAGTGGCATTCTTGATGGAGCGGTATCAATTGATAAATACACACCGCAAGAATTAACTAAGAAGGAAATGCAAGAGGGTAAAACTTGCTAATCATTAGGTAATGAAAGCAATTAATGAAATAAAGAATTTTTCAGCGGAATTTAAACAAAATTGGTTACAATACTTAGTCCTTTTTACGGGCATTAGTGTATTAAACCAGTTTGTTTTTATTCCGTTTTTTCGTTATATCACTACATTTGTACTGCAAAAGGGTGCCATTCCGTTTGTTTCGCTTTCTAATTTAGAAATTATTTTAACTAAGCATCCCTTTGTGGCTTTAGCATTGCTAATTGAGTTAGCTGCATTGCTATTTGTCATTTACAGTCAACTTGCGCTGCTTATTTTGGTGATCAAAAATCAATTTGATTTAAAAGAGAGCCTCAGTGAGTACGGGCAATGCTTGAAACACTTTCGATTAGGCTCACTACTTTTATTGGCAATTTATTTTTTGTTAATTATACCTTTTGCCAATATTGTCTTTAGAACGCCACTTTTAGCCAAGCTAAAAATTCCACAGTTTATTGTGGACTACATGACGCGAGATTGGATTTTACTGACGGTTTTAGTTGTCTTTTATGTCGTGATTTTTATTTTGGCACTTCGCTTTTTATTCACTTTGCCAATTATGGTGCTGGATAAAACGACCACTAGAGAGGCAATGAAGAAAAGCGCCAGTTTAATGAAAAAGAGTTGGCGCAAGGTATTGGGCTTCTTTATTACCTTGGGAATAATCGCTATTTTGGCCATGGTAATTAACAGCGTGCTGGCATATTTACTGCAGCTATTATGGGACATATTTCCCAGGGAATTAGCCTTAATACTAGCTACGATAAATCTATCACTCTTTCAAGTGATCAGTGAACTACTGCTGATCTGGACTAGTGCTATTTCACTATTATTTTTAATTAAAATTACCACAAAAGAAGAAAAATTACCTAATGCATCCCACAATAAAGCAATCGTGACATCAATCATGATCATCTGGATCTTTGCCATAATCGTCAACGGAGTCGAGAATGTTTTTTATCTGACGGGGATAGACGACCATGCGCCAGTCACCATTTCCCATAGGGGAGTAAATGATAAAAATGGTGTGCAAAACACGATCGAAGCTTTAAAGAAGACAGCCAAATTTAAGCCGGACTATGTAGAAATTGATGTCCATGAAACTAAAGATAATCAATTTATCATTATGCACGATGAAAATCTGAAAAAGCTGACTGGGGTAGACAAAGAGCCGAAGTATTTAACCGTAAAACAATTAACTCAGTTAACTGCTAAAGAAGATGGCCATCGTGGCAAGGTTGTTAGTCTAGATCAATATATAAAAGCCGCTAAAAAGTTAAAGCAAAAATTGCTGATAGAGATTAAGACTACACAGCATGATTCCAAGAACTTTGTGGCGAACTTTAATAAAAAGTACGGTCAAACAATTTTGAAGAATAAGTACCAAGTGCAGTCGCTTGATTACACTGCTGTCAAAAAAATGCACCAGCTTAATTCAAAAATTCCAGTTTTATATATTCAGCCTTACAACCTAACTTATCCGCGCAGTGCGGCCGATGGCTATTCCATGGAATATTCCACTTTAAGTTCTGATTTCATTTGGCAAGCTCATTTACAAAATCACGTGGTATATGCTTGGACAGTCAATAATACTGCCGAAATGAAAAAGATGATGTATGAACACGTCGATGGCTTTATTACCGATGATGTGGCTAAATTAAATACTACGATTGAAGACTTTGAAGGGCGTAAAAGTTATGCGGAACGACTCTTAAATTACATGACTGCCTTTCCTATACTTGATTAACGCGTTTGATCATGGTAAACTATACTAGATTTTCGAAAATCTGAAAGGAAGTATAGTACTATGCGTAAAGGTGAAAACTACAACACTGGTTGTGAACCAAACCAAAGACCTAAGAACAAGAGAAACGCAAAGAAGCGTGTTGCTCACGTAGCAGCAGTTGTTGCATTTCTTAACAAGGCCGTAAAAGACGAAAACAAGTAATTTCGTTTTTTAAAATTAAGAAACAGAGAAGAGCTACTAAGAGATCGTTAGATTTGTTAGTAGCCTTTTTTCATGCAATGGGAGTTTTGAGAAGGTTAGGTTATGAATAAAAAATATATTAGACTAGTATATTTTGCACTGCTGGCAGCACTGCTTTTTCCAATTATTACATTTTGGCTAGCGGATTCTTTCCAAATTAACGTGATTAACGCTTTGTTAATGATTTTTGTATTAGCAATCTTCGTTGGCCTATTTTCAGCTAGATACTTAGTTAGTTGGCTGATTATTATTTTGACTACAGTCGCAGTTGCTTTTTTGCTGCTGGGGTATGTGGTAATGGCAAGTACTGAAAAGACATTCTTGATTATTGCCTTTCCGGTTGAAGCAAGTTTATTAAGTGTAGTGCGACACCATATTTTGGACTGGAGTATTGTCTCTGGTCGTGAAAGCGATGCTAAGCGCTCGATAGGCCACTATGATTTAAACGTGAAGCTGCAGACTTATTACAATGCAAGTAAATTCTATGAAGATGATCTGAGAAAGATTAAACGTTACCCTGACATGAATATTTGGGTTAATGCGGAATTGATCAGTTGGGAACATCACCAACAAGTCGAAGAGCAACATCCACAATATCATGCCAAGTTATTACGTGAGATTGCCAAGATTTTAAAGGAGACACGCCTAAAAAGCGAGTTTATCTATTACGTTGGCGATGGTAAATTCTTGATCCTTTCACCTAGAGTTACAGATGAGATGCATAAGGAATTAGATGAGCAAGTTTACATTGCTTTGCAAAAATTGGATACCGGAATTCCGTTGATGCTTAAGGTAGCAACTCAGAGTGTAGACTTGCAAAACTGTGAAAAGTTTTCTGATCTGGACAAGCTCCTTAAGCATTTGGAACGAGGCCTAGAAACAGATATCATTGTGGAATATTTGAAGGATGATCAAAATGACTAATTGGTTTTACTTTTTGGCAGTTGGCATTACGTTGATTTTTATCATCTGCTTTTTCATCATTTTCTTTTGTACATTAAAAATTTTAAGTAATATGGAACAGACTTTGATTAAATCGAAGAGGAAGAATGACAATGAGTGATGTAATGCAGATAATTACGTTGATTTCGATTTGGCTATCGCTGCTCATGTCGATGGTTACTCTAAGTGGGGCAATTGCATTTTGGCTAAAGCACAGCAAGGTTTTAGTTAAAATTACACCGCTTCCTCGTTATCCTAAAGTGACGATCGTTGTCCCAGCCCATAACGAAGAATTGGTAATTAAAAATACGGCGACAGCAATTTTGAATCTTAATTATCCTAAGGATAAATTAGAAGTCTTATTTTACGCGGATAACTGTGAGGACCATACTGCTGATGTTCTAGACAGTGTTTTAGCAGAAGAAAGATTTAAAAATCGTAACGCTAAAGTAATTAGACGAACTGGTACCGGTGGTAAGGCCGGAGTTTTAAACGATGCCTTGAAAATTGCTCACGGTGAATACCTAGGCGTTTATGATGCGGATGCCATGCCTGAAAGCAATGCACTGTACTTTTTAGTTCGAAAAGTGTTGGAAAATCCTAAGCGTTATATGGCGGCTTTTGGTAGAAATAAAACGCGTAACGCTAAGCAGAACTTTTTAACTAGATGTATCAACCAAGAGATCGTTGTAACGCAGCGAATTCAACACTGCGGTATTTGGCAATTATTCAAAATTGGCCGAATTCCAGGTACTAATTTCATTATTAATAAAGAATATGTAGAATCAATCGGTGGCTGGCGTAATGGTGCCTTGACCGAAGATACCGATATTTCCTTTAAGATTATGGGCTCAGGCAAATTGATTGCACTGGCTTATAACTCTGAAGCTTTCCAGCAAGAACCAGAAAGATTGAAGGACTATTACTTCCAGCGTTTGCGCTGGGCTAAAGGCAACTACGAAGTGGTCATCAACAACTTCAAGCACTTGTTTGATCGAAGCAATTGGCGCGTAAAACTAGAAACGTTTTATTACTCATGTACTTTCTTCTGGTTTAATGCCGCAATTATTTTGTCTGACATTATTTTCTTAGCCAATGTGATTGCAATGATCGTCCACATTTGGCAGCCAGGAGTGCTATTGCCATTCACAATTACTTCAAGCAACATCTTGCTGGCACAGATTTTGTTGCTTAATTGGCTACTGATGATTTTGCTTTATATTTTGCAAATTTATGCGGCCATGTGTACGCAGTTTGGTCAGGCAACTACTGGACAAATTTGGCTAGCCTTGGCCTCATATTTCTCATATTCGCAATTGTTTATCGTAGTTTCCGTTCATGCAGTATGTTCAGTTACGGCCGATAGATTGTTCCACCGTGATAGTACTAAGTGGGTTAAGACGAAGAGATTTGCCGATTAAGGAAGAAAAATGAAGAGACTAAATCATAATCATCATTTATCCCTGTATTTTATAGTGATTATCGCTATTTTTTCAGGGATTATGGCATATGTACGATTGCAAAACAGTAGCCAATTGCGCCACAATTTTTATAGACAATGGTACAAAGATTACGTTGTTAAAGTTAATCAACAAGAGAGTTTTATTGATACGACGCCAAAAACAGAAACCAGAACCGCGCTATCTGAAGGGCAAGGCTACGGCATGTATATTGCTGTTTTGTCTGCTAAAAGAAAGTGGAGCAAGAAAGAATATTTTGATCAACTGAATAATTTTTATCTCAAGCACCGCGAAACGATTAATAAAGACAAGACAGCATTAATGTCTTGGCGTGCCGTTGAAAATAATGGTCACTGGACGATTAATAAAAATAGTGCCACAGACGGTGACTTATTTATTGCCCAGGCATTATTACTAGCCAGCAAGCAGTGGCATGATGATAAGTATCAAAAAGAAGCGCATGCCATTTTGCAAGATATTTTGCGCTATGAGTACAATCCTGATACTGAAACGCTGACTGTCGGAGACTGGGCTGATTCGAAGTCCAAGTACTACAATTTAATGCGGACTTCTGATGTGATGCCGGAATTCTTCGACAACTTTTATCAAGAAACAGGTGATAAGCGCTGGCTCGTGATCAAAAATACGATGCTTAAGCGACTTAACCAGCTCAGTCATCAAAATAAAACTGGCTTAGTGCCTGATTTTGCTTGGGTAAGCAAAAATGACGCCCAACCGGTTAAGCCTAAGACTATTTCAACGGAAAATGATGGCTACTATTCTGCTAATGCTTGTCGTGTTCCGATGATGCTGGCGGGATGCAATGATCGCTCAGCACAGAACACTTTAAAGAGGATGCTTAAATTCTTTAGTAAGCAAAACACCATAACAGCAGGCTATACTCTAAAAGGCAAGCCATTAAACAAGTACCAGTCTGCCAGCTTCAGTGCACCGATTTTCTATGCCGTATCGTTCAATCGAAATGAAGGCTATGACGATTTGTTCATGTCTCAGCAGTATATTTTTACGCGTCATTTACCGCAAAATAATTATTATGATGCCGCATTGACGACAATGGCTGCTTTAGATGCTGATAAGTTATAAAAAATCCCACAAAAGTGGGACTTTTTTTATTTTTGTTTTTATTTATTCACTTGTTCTTGCATCCTGGCAAGTGCTCGTTGCAAAGCTAGGGAAACAATTAGAGCTAAAAGATCGATGACGATGAAGACGACTAGGGTCACAAAGTAGTTGTGCAGTATTTGGTGAGTGTAGGATAACAAAATTGGACCTACCATTCCCGCTGCGGCCCATGCCGTTAAGACATATCCATGAATTGCTCCTAATTCACGAGTACCAAAAACGTCGCCTAAATATACTGGAATTACTGAAAAGCCAGCACCGTAACATGATAAGAGTAGGCAAAGGGCAAGAGCAAAAATCACGGGTACTTTGCACAAGATTAAGGTGATTAACATGACGATATCCAAAATAAAGATGGCGCTGTAAGTTCTAGGCCTACCAATATAGTCTGATAAAGTTGCCCAAATTAAACGACCAAAACCGTTGAATAAACCTAGGATACCGACCATTATGGCAGCGGTATTTGCTGTCATGTTTGTCATCGACTGTGCCATTGGCGAAGCGGCAGACACTAGGGCAATACCGGTAGTGATATTGATGAAAAACATGAACCATAATGACCAAAACATTGGGGTTCTGACTGCTTCGTTAGCTGTCATGTTTTGACCAGTTAGGCTGAAATGACTTGCTTTTTTGATCACTGCTTTTGGCAATTCATTTTTACGCGGCTTTTTAATAAATTGGGCAGCTATAATCATGACCAGAAAATAAAAGATACCCAAAATATAAAAGGTGCTGGAAACACCAAAACTTGCCATTAGAGTTTGAGCAATCGGACCCGTCAATAAAGCCGCAAAGCCAAAGCCCATGATGGCTAAACCGGTAGCTAGGCCACGCTTGTCCGGAAACCAGCGGATAATTGTAGAAACAGGAGTTACGTAACCTGCTCCAAGGCCTAATCCGCCGATTACACCATAAGCTAAGTAAAGTAGCCATAGTTGTTGGTTGCTAATTGCAATCCCAGTTAAAAAGACACCCAAACCGTAACAAACACTAGAAATTGTACCAGTGATTGTGGGTCCGAACTTTTCAACTAAACGTCCCATAAAGGCTGCTGACATCCCTAAAAAGAAAATAGCTAAACTAAAGGCAAAAGAAACGGAGGTTTCTGCCCAACCGGTTTGTTTAACAATCGGACCGGTAAAAACGCTCCAGGCATAGACGCCGCCGATCATTAAATGCAGTGTGATCCCGGCTGAGGCGATAACGTACCTATTTCTAGTTTTTATCATTGATTCTCTCCACAAAACATGAACAAATATTGATGAAACTAAATAATTTATTAGTCATCTAAAAGATAAATTATTAGTTATTATCTAGTCAAGAGAAACACTTTATATAAAACACGAACAATGCTGTCAAAATCCAGCTATATTTGCATCTCATTTTGATTTTTGATAACATAGTAAAAATTTTTAAACATTTTTAGCAATAAATTTTTAAGAGGAGGACAAAAAATGGGATTAAATGCATACATTCAAGGTTTTAACAGTTTAGAGTCAATCGATCGTGCACCAGGTTACTTCAAGTACCACCACCACTCAGTAGCTGATCACTGCTTCAGAACAGCTGAACTCGCACAAATGATGGGTGATATCGAAGAAGTTCACGGCAATAAGAAGATCAATTGGAAGGCCCTTTACGAAAAGAGTTTGAATCATGATTATACTGAACGTTTCATCGGTGATATTAAGACACCAGTTAAATACGCTACTCCTCAACTTAGAAAGATGATTGGTGATGTTGAAGAAACAATGACCACTAAGTTCATTAAGGATGAGATTCCAGAAGAATTTCAAGAAATTTATACTAAACGTCTCTCAGAAGGCAAAGATGATACTTTAGAGGGTAAGATTTTATCAATCTGTGATAAATTAGATTTGTTATATGAAGCTTATGGAGAAATCGAATTAGGTAATCCTAACCCGGTTTATATGCAAATGTTCAAGGAAAGTCTTGAAACGATCAAGAAGTTCGACGATTTAGTTTGCGTACAATACTTTATTAAGAAAATTTTGCCAGATCTTTTTAAAGGTGATTTTGCGGGAAAGGATAAGATGCAACGAATAGCTTTTAGCATTCTATTGTTAGGGGATGATTAGGTGAAATTTCAATGTAGTTCATGCGGGCTGCGCATGGACTCTTTGCATTTTAAGCAAGAGGGGTTAATGAATCCTAAGTTGACCAGTATTTGCGACATTTGTATCACGCGCAACCTGAATCCGGAAGATTACGCAAATGATGCGGTCGCAACTTTTGCTCAAAGCTTGCTTTACACGTTTGTCGGTGCAAAGAAACAAGATCAATCAGGTTTTATTGTGAAAAATAAAAAGGACCGTAAAAAATACGAAGCCTTTTTACAAGATTATGATGGTAATGAAATCGCCCGCCAACAGATTAAAAGGTCTGATTTGAATTTGGCGGTAATTAAAAGCGAAGATGGCAAGCTTAATTATGTGCCTAACCAAGGCGTAACTTTTGAGCAAAATTTAAAGGGAATGGGTTTGGAGATCAATTTCCAGTTAAACGAAGTTGATTTTATTGATCGTGAACGCATTCGGGCCAAGTATAAATACCGCTGCCAATATTGTGGCAGACGTGGCCACAGCGTAGATCATAAGGATCCTGTTTCTCTTAGTCACAACAACAGCTTAGATAATTTAACTTTAGCTTGTGCGGAATGCAACCGAATTAAGTCGGATATGCCTTATAAGTTGTTTATTCAACTGAATGATCAAATTTCTGAGATCAATAAAAAGCTAGTTAAGTATGAAGATGCGCTGGGTACTTTGAGAGAAGAATTTGAGCATCGTCGGCGCTATTTAGCGGCTCAAGTACACCTTAAGGGTGTGATCAATGATCCTGAGCTAAATGCGATTAGAAAGCAAAATAAGAGCTTACAGGATGCCATTGATAGTTTACAAAGTGATTATGATGATTTGCGTCAAACGCGCAAGACGTATTTTGATACGGGCTGGAAATTAGCTCGCATTAAGGAAAATAAGGATATTATTTAAAACGTAAAAAAGCGCTATTTTTTGTAAACTCAATTCAAAATAGAAAATGAGTTTTAAAAAGATCATCCCCATATAGGAATGATCTTTTTAATTTTGATCTATCTAATTCGATCTTCTGGATCAAATAAATATTTGTCCCATTTAACTTCATTTTGAACAGTAGGGTGGAAGAGCAAGAATGCTAGCAACAGTTGACCAACGTAAGGAATTACGCCCAGCCACCACCAACCACCGTTAAAGCCTGCGTCATGCAGACGACGAACAGTGTGACCTAATTGTGCTAAAAAGGCCCAAATAGCTGCTGCAATAAAGAAAATAATAAAAATGATGAAGATTACACCGATTACCTTGGCATCGCCAGAATCAGATTCAGTAACGCTGAAAGGAGCTAAAAGCATGAAAGCAAGTAGGTAACAAGCAAGTACGCCGATTGTCATGATAACTTGGCTAATTGCAGTACCTACCCAGAATGAGGTTCTAGTAGATCTAGCATCCCACTTGAAGCAGTCAAAGAAGTGTTCCTTCAAGATTTGACCAATAGTTGGTACAGGAACATTACTTTTTGCGCCGCCCTCAGGATAATCTTGATCGCTGAACAAGTACTTGCCCCATTTAACCTTGTGTTGGACAGATGGTTGAAGTGCTAAGTAAAACATAAACATTGTGCCATAACCAGTGAAGGTAGCCCAGTACCAGTAGCCGCTGTAGCCAACGTCATGCAAACGACGGATCATTTGACCAAGGCCAGCTAGAAATACCCAGACATAGATAGCAATCGCAACCACAGCGTCGATTACTCTGATACCTGGATTAAGGCCTTCATTGAAAGCATAGAAGCCAACTACAATAGCTAAAATGGCAATAATGAAGTTGGTTAAGACGCTCCACCAGTAGGACTTACGAGTGGTTCTTGCGCTCCAATCGAAGGGATGCAAGTAGGTTTCGTTTAAAATTTGACCAAAACTTTCTGCGGGTGGTTTTGGTAAATCTTCATCATACGATTTGACGAAGTAATACACTCTTTCATTCATAAATATTCCTCCAATTAATTTTTTATTAATTATAAACTAAAAAAGCAGAGAAGTAATCAAACTTCTCTGCTTTTAAAATTTTAAAAGTCCATTTTTCTGAAGTTACTCAGGAACTTTTGTGTCTTTTCGTTCTTTGGATGATCAAAGATTTGATCAGGTGAACCTTGTTCAGTAATGATACCGTCACTGATGAACAATACACGGTCTGAAATGCTCTTGGCAAAGCCCATTTCGTGGGTAACGATCACCATCGTCAAACCGGTTGTAGCAAGCTTTTGCATAACGTCTAGTACTTCGCCAACCATTTCTGGGTCAAGGGCACTAGTTGGTTCGTCGAACAATAAAACTTCTGGATTCATTGAAATTGCACGGGCAATAGCAACACGCTGTTGTTGACCACCAGATAATTGTTGTGGTTTAGCCTTGATAAATGGATCCATACCAACCTTTTTAAGGTTCTCCATAGCAATCTTACGTGCTTCGTCTTTTGAACGCTTGAGGACCAATTCTTGGCCGATCATGCAGTTTTCCAAAACATTCTTGTTTTCGAATAAGTCGAATTGCTGGAATACCATGCCGACCTTGGATCTAAAGGTATTACGGTTGTAACCAGGTGCCAAAATGTTTTCACCGTGGAAATCGATCTCGCCACCAGTAGGTTCTTCGAGCAAGTTGATGCAGCGAAGGGTAGTAGACTTACCACCACCGGAAGGACCAATGATGGTCACTATCTCGCCTTTGTTGATATCGAAAGAAATGTCCTTCAATACCTTGTGAGCCCCATAGGACTTTTGCATATGCTTTAAACTTAAAATTACTTCGTTTGATTCAGTCATTAATTGTTTGCCTCCGCATCTTTTGGAGTACCAACTTGAACTTGGTTAGCCATCAAGTTGTAGTTCTTGTTACCTTCGAGTCTCTTTTCAATGAAGTTGAAGATTCTAGTAATAGTAAAGGTCAAAATCAAGTAGATTGCTGAAATCATTAAGTAAGTTGGGAAGAACTTGAATGATTGACTGGCAATAGTAGTACCAACGAAGAACAATTCAGAAACTGAGATGATACTCAATACTGAAGTATCCTTGATGTTAACGATAAATTCGTTGGTGATTGATGGTAAACAGTTTCTAATAGCTTGAGGCAAGATGATATGCCACATTCTTTGGTTGTGAGTCATACCAAGTGCACTAGCTGCTTCGAATTGACCTTCTGGAGTTGAAATAATACCACCACGGATAACTTCGGCCAAGTAGGCACCAGTGTTGATGGAAACAATGATCAAAGCGGCAACGGTTCTGTTCAAGTTCAAGTGCCAGAATTGAGCGATACCGTAGTAAATTACGGCTGCCTGAACCATCATTGGAGTACCACGGAAGATTTCAACATAAACTGATAATAACCACTTAACAAAGTTTAATGCCCAGCGCTTGCCGCGAGTAGTAGGTGTTGGAATAGTACGAACGATACCAACGAGCAAACCGATGAAGAAACCAACGATAGTACCAACTAAAGCTAAGAGCAAAGTCATGCCGATACCTGACATGATCATGCCACCGTATTGCTTCCAGGTAGTAACAAGCCAGTTTTCCTTCTTAGTTTGGTTACCAGCCTTAGGTTGTTCCTTAACGGCTTGTGACATTAATTGATCACGCTTTTTATTAGAAATAGTTCTCAAAGTAGCGTTAACTTCGTTTAAAAGTTTAGTGTTGCCTTTCTTGACACCGATACTAGTAACGGAATCGTCGTGGTCAACCTTGAAGCCGGCCATCTTGTTCAAGTTAATGGCAACGATGTTAGGGTTAACGTTGTGGTAACTTTCAAATTCGATGTCTTCGGCAATGTAACCGTCGATAGTGCCTGAAGCTAAACTTTGACGCATAGCTGAGAAGTCACGCATCGCAGGTTGACGCTTAGCACCCTTTAATTGCTTGATTAAGTTGTAGTGCAAAGTACCTTGTTGAGCGGTTAACTTAGCACCTTTAAAGTCAGTTAATTTCTTAGCATTTGAGTACTTGCTTGCCTTGTTAGTGATAACAACGAAAGTACTCTTACGGTAAGGTTCTGAGAAGTTGATGGCCTTACGTCTTTCAGGAGTAGGTGACATACCAGCAATGATCAAGTCAATTTTGCCTGAAGTTAAAGCTGGTAAAAGTCCATCCCATTGGGTCTTTTCAACGATAACCTTTTTATGAAGTCTCTTACCAATGATCTTGGCAATTTGAACATCATAACCGTTAGCGTATGAGTTAGAACCATCGATATGAACCGCACCATTAGTTTTGGTTGGTTGAGTCCAGTTATATGGTGGGTAGTTAGCTTCCATACCGATCTTTAATGTGCCGGAATCTTTTTTAGCAGCTTGAGTCGAATTACTACTAAAGCTGAAACCGATAAATATACTGAGGAACACTGTAAGTAATGCAGCGATCCATCTAAATCTTGACTTCAATTGTAAAACCTCCGAAAAAATAGTTTTAACATAAAGCCAATACAATAAAGCGTAAATAAAAACCTCGTTTGCCAAAACAAACGAGGGTCATAATCATCAGTATTTAAACCAAATCTTATAGCGCTCCCTGGGGACTAACCAGGACAGTCTATAGAATATTGTTCTATAGCCCAACAGATCAACACGCGAATGTTAAATCCATTTCGGCGGCAGCCCTAAGATAACCTTCATTGTCTTCGCGGACTCTGAATTATCTTGTGGTTGTCGCAACCTCTATTGCATTGGAAAATTATTTAACTGATAAAAAGATTAAAAGAAAAATGAAGTTTTGTCAAGCCCAACCTTTGCTGTAAGCGCAATCTCTTTTTTTCATATCTGAAACGTAAGGATTACCAGCAACGTAAAAACGTAATTTTTTGTTAGCCCAGACAGGATCAGATTGATTAATCCCGACGCGTTTATCTGCGATTATTTCCTGGGCAATACGTTTATGATTATCGTCTAAATCGATGATAAATGGCGAATCTGAAAGAAAATGTAGATTCCAATTTTTATCGTGGATACCAAAAGCTTGCATCATTTTAGCAGGACCGTTGGTGAGGAGAACTCCGCTTTTACCATTTCTGTTTTTAACCATAGTATCAATACCCCAAGCAGGATCAATTGCGCGAATCAAAACTCCTTGTGGTTCATTTTCTTCTTGGCAGGCAACATCGAAGAAAAAGTATTGTCGTTGAGCATAAATATAAATGGTGCCGCCAGTGCGATAAAGGCCTTCGTTAGAGGGACTGCGGCGACCACCGTAAGAGTGGGCAGCACGGTCGAGTTTTCCTATGTAAGCTTCGGCCTCTACGATATAGCCGCCAAGTTTTTCTGTTCCATTATTAAAAGTGAGTGGTCGTCCAATTAAATCACGGGTGATTTCATCAGTGGGACGGTTAGTAAAATATTCTGCGTAATCCATAAAGTGCCTCGTTGTTTCTAATTTTTGCTTTTAGTAATACACTAAAAAAAGAAGCGAGGAATTTCAAATGACAGAAATTAAATTAGTACGAATTTATGATCATGAACAACCCGAGGGCTACCGAATTTTAGTTGATCGGATGTGGCCACGTGGTATGAGTAAAGTTAAGGCAGACTTGGGTGAATGGGATAAGCAGATTGGCCCAACAAACGAATTAAGAAAATGGTTTAACCATGAAGATGAAAAATTTTCCGAATTTAAAGAAAAGTACATCAAGGAATTGGATGAAAATGACTTTACGCCTGAATTTATTGAGACAGTAAAGGATAAGTTAAAGTCTGGCGATGTTCTGTTTCTTTATGGTGCTAAGAATAGGGAACATAATCAAGCAGTTGTGCTTAAGGAATATGTTGAAAGTAAAATGTAACTAAAAAAGCTTACCTCAATTGAGATAAGCTTTTTGCTTTCTATAAATGTTTATGTCCATGCTTTCTGATGCGCCAGAAGTGGAAAATAATGGTTATACCTAAAATTGCAAAGACGAGAATTGCGAATGCTGTATTAGGCATTTCCCATCTTAGTGGTGGCAAAGCCAATAACAACTTAAGTGCAATAATTCCGATCAAAACATAAGCCATTGGCTGCAATTCCGGAATTATGTCCATCAACTTAATGATAATTTCGGCCACACCTCTCATGCAGAGGATACCGATCATACCACCAATTAAAACAACTACTGGGTTGTCTGAAATAGCCAAAGCTGCAAGAACGGAGTCGATTGAAAAGACGATGTCCATTGATTCAATCGAAATAACTGTCCGCCAGAAAAGAGAAAGGACGTGTTTTTTCTTCTTTTTCTTTCCTTTATGACGTGCTTCTTCACGCTCTTCCTTTTCTTTTTCGTGTTCAGCTGCTTGCTTAGGGTGGCGCTGATCATAGAAGAACTTGAATGATAGGTAGAACAAATAAATACTACCGGCTAATTTGATTTCCCAGAAGTTGATCAAATAAGTACCAATCCCAATAACGATGAATCTAAAAAGGTATGCGCCCCAAAGACCATAGATCAGGGACTTTTCCTTTTCAGCTTTAGTAGGTAATACTTGAGTTTGAGCCGCTAACACTACTGCGTTATCAACTGAGAGCAGACATTCCATGATGATTAAAGTAAGAATAATCATCCAGTCCTTGCCACTGGTTAAAACGTGCAACCAGTTATTGCCATCGAAAAAGGGTGTGTACAATTTAAGAATTGCCATGCAAATGACTCTTTTCTAGTTTAATTAATCTGATTTTTTCTTGTTGTCCTAAACGATAGGTGCCCACTTGGTTGTTAGATAAAACAACTCTGTGGTCTGGAATGAAAAATAATACCGGATTAAGAGCAACAGCGTGTTCAACTGAGCGATAAGAACTTGCATCAGGCATACTGGTTGCTACACCTTCGTAACTGATAGTCATTCCATAAGGAATTCGTTGCACCGCTTGCAAAACTCTTCGCTGAAATTCAGTTCCAAATTCTGAAATATCAATCGGAACGTCGAATACTCTTCTTGTTCCAGTGAAATACTCTTTTAGCTGCTGAACATATGGTGCCAATCTTTTAGGATCACGCACGAACATCCGGTGAGGATAGAAACTGAAGATAGGAGAAACAGTTTCATCTCATTTAAGCCCTACATATGTTAAACCGAACTCTGAAGCCGTTAAAAAATAAGTTCTCGGCTCAATCGTGACGTAATCATAATAAAAAACCTTTGCCATGTTTTCAACACCCATATAGTTATTGTTTATAAGAATAACAAAACAAAAATTCTAATTCAATTGTTTAAATGCATCAAGCGCGTCTCCAATGATTTGTTTTACGCCAGGAGCCGGAATTTCAGTTTTGTTAATCGAATAAATTTTTGCGTTTTCTTTGTGGTAGGCCAATAGTTGGGCAAATGGATAAACCACAAAACTAGTACCGCTGATGATAATTAAGTCGGATTTTTGCATAACATTGACCGAATTGTTTAGCGTTTCGGGATTGATTGATTCCCCGTAAAGCACAATTCCTGGACGAATAATTCCGCCGCAGTTTTGATGAATGTAGCCCTTGGCGTATTCATCATAGGAAACTGGCTGATGACATTTAGTACAGTATATATTATACAAATTGCCGTGGAATTCTGTTACGTGTTCATTGCCAGCTTTCGTATCCAATCTATCAATATTTTGCGTGATCAAATCGCCTTTTTTATTGCAAATTTGCGCAATTTTTTCATGAATTAGATTTGGCTTGGCATCGGGAAAGTACATATTGTCCATCACGAAATGATAGAAAAATTCGGGGCGATTATAGAGTGTACTTTCACTTAAAATCGTCTCGGGACTTTCTTGTACGCCATTGTAGATACCGTTTTTGGAGCGGTAATCGGGGATACCTGAGTGTGTAGAAACACCGGCTCCCGTTAAGAAGACAACATGTTTTGCATTATCTAAATCTTGCTGCAATTCAGTTAAATCATCATGATTCATTATTTTGCCTCTGAAAGAATTACTATGTATAATTATATATCGACTTTTTGTTATAATAAAACAAATAAAATGTTGAGGAGAATTCTTATGACATACATGTCCTACTTTTATATAGTAATTAACATCTTAATGTTGGCTTATGCTTGTTACAGTTGGTACTGGCAAGCAAAGGTCGAATTCCGTGGTCACTACCGTGCTTCCTCAATTGTTTGGGCCGTCATTTTTATCTGGCTAGGCTTTACCTGGAACTACATTGAAAAAGGTGATCCAGGCTTAAACGTCTTCCTAGCTTTATTCCTATTAATCAGTATCGTTGATGGTTTCTCAGGTTTCAGTCCTAAGAGATTAGTCGTTTCCGGCTATTTCAAACGCACTGTCAAATATGAAGATATTGCTGACATCACTTTGATCAATATGCAAAATCAAAGAAAGCCATTGATTGTGGCTCTTTTTAGAACGAAGGACAACAAGTCATACATGATGCGTTTCCGCAATCAAGTGAATGAAGTTGTACCAGCCCTTCAAAAATATATGGGCAAAAATGTCTCAGTCGAAATCCAATAATTATAAAATTGGTGATAACATACGAGAAAAACTCTGCAAGGTTCGTAATAAACGACCTTGCTTTTTTATTTCCTCAGGTGTGAGCAAATGAGATTTCTTCATATCTTCTTCAAAGACCTGAGCCATTTTTTCGTTGAAATCTTTATCGTAAAAAATAGCGTTGTCTTCAAAGTTCAAATCGTATGAACGATAGTCTTGGTTCATTGAACCGACGCTAGAAAATTTGTCATCGATGATAGTCGTTTTCGCATGTAAAAAGCCATCTTCGTAAATATAAATTTTGACACCGCAACGAGTTAACTCATTAGCGTACCATTGCGTAGCGCGATAAATGAATGGGTGGTCCGGTTTGCAAGGAATCATGATGCGCACGTCGACACCCGATGCAGCAATCGTTTGCCATGCCGCAAAAACGGCGTCATCTGGTATCAGATAAGGCGTTTGAATCCATAATCTCTTTCGAGCCAGTAGCATGAGTCGCATCATGCCGTTGCGCATGTATGGCGTGTAACGGTCGGGACCATCTGAGACGATTTGCGTAGCGATGTCGCCCTGATGAATGTTGGTTTCATCAAGATCTGGAAAAAGAGTGGAGTTAAAGCGAATGATCTGATCTGCTTCTTTAACTGAAGCGTTCCAGTCCATCACGAAACGTTCTTGTAAAAGCAGAGAGGCAGAACCCACAATGCGTACCTGACTGTCGCGCCAATGACCGAATTTCTTTTTCTTGCCTAAATATTGATCACCAATGTTGAAACCGCCAGTCCAAGAAATCTTACCGTCAATGACCACGATTTTGCGGTGCAAGTGGTAATTGATACGGTATCTGGTGATCATATTTTTAGAAGTAATAAAGGGCAAAACTTCGCCGCCCGCATCCCGCAATTGATCAAACCAGGCTTTAGTGGCACCCATTGAGCCCCAGGCATCGTAGATTACGCGCACCTTAACGCCTTGTTGGGCCTTTTTAATCAACAGTTGCAAAACACGGTTGCCAATGTTGTCACTGTAAAAAGTGTAGAATTCGATATTAATAGTTTCTTTAGCGCGAACAATGTCTTTTAGCATGTCGTGGAAGAAGGTTTCGCCTTCCGTGTAAAGCTCAACATTATTGTTTTTGGTCAAAGGAGATTCATCATCCTGGTTAAAAAAGCGGATGGCTATCTCACCGGCACTTGACGTATCAGAAGGGCTGACATGCTTAGGGGCCTCAGTAATTGACTCCTGAACATTGTGCAGGCCGATGTGTTTCTGTTTATTGATGGCAAAAATGTTTTCCTGGGAAATGCCTCGACCAAAAAAGGCATAAAGGGTAATACCGACTACTGGCAGAATAAGCAAAATAATCAGCCAAGCCCAAGTTGTAGAAACTGAACGCTTCCGGTGGAAAACGATGTAGAAGGCTAAGATCGTATTAGTTATAAAGATAATTCTGATAAAATCATGCCACCAAATCATTTTCTTCCTCCATAAAAACTATTTTTTTAAGTTAAGAAATTTATTAATAATGTCAATTACGAAAGGATTATCGTGCATCCAGCTGTGTTCTGCATCGTTTTTGCCACGGACCTCGACTTCTTGGTAGAAATGAGCTTTAGGGGCCAAAATGTAGCGAATGCTTTTAGCTGAGACGACGGAAATAAATTTATCTGTATTAGTATTGTCCAAGACGTTGCCGTAGATATTTAAGACGGAAATGTTGGGATTGAATTTTCTGCGGTTGAATAAAAGATAGAGATAATGTGGGTTCATCATGCTTGGACGTCCGTTTTCGTTTAAAACATTAACGTTAGGGATGTCGCCAAGATAAGTTACCCCGTCAAATGGACCAGCAATAAGAGCGCATTTAGTTAAATGCGGAAAAGTTTTACTTGAAGAATGCTTCATCTCGGTTCTAATGATGCAAGGACAAGCAAGTGAGTGGGCCACTGCGATGTAGTTTTTGAAGTGGTATCTTTTAGATAAAAATGGCAGGACAAAACTCAGGTAATAGTCGATGCCATAGATGCCGACGATTCTTTGCCGGAAGGCAATTTGCACGATGGGATGCTTGTCACCTGTCCAGGTACCTTCAAGTTTAAAATTACCGAGTAAATCGACAGTAACCTTTAAAAATTTCTCGTTTCCTTTGTCTTTAGTTGCCTGATGCACCATGACATTGGTGGTGTAGTCACCGCCGCGGAAGCCGTGGAAATAAATGATCGGCACTTGCTCGACGTCGCTTTCTTCAACGACCACATTATCGGTAATATGGCGCTTATGCATGCGCAAGAAAATACGGGTTGGGGCAAAAGTTGCCAGTAGTCCCAATGAAATCATGTTAAACATGGTTGGTTCTTGCTTTAGATCATGTTTATGGTTCTTTTCCGCTTCTTCAGCGTATTTTTTAGTATTGAAAAACAACTTTTGCTCACCTTCATTTCTTTTCTATATAATGTGAATGGTAATAAGTACATTTTAACATTTAGTGGAAGTTTTTTGATTTTTGAGGTAGCTATGAAAATTTATGCAGTAAAAAAAGGTCGCGTTCCAGGCGTTTATCGCAATTGGGATGAGGCCAAAAAACAAGTGGATGGTTTTTCCGGCGCTGAATATAAATCCTTTGAGAATATCACCGATGCAATTGATTATTTGGGCTGGCAAGAAAAGTCACATGAAGAAACAATCAACCGCAAAGATGACACGCTAGAAAATGCCATCGAAAAAATAAAGCACAACAGTAAAAAGCCGGTTAAGGTAACCAAAAATAAGAAAACAAAAAAGCAAAATACCCAATCTAGTGAGTATTTTGCGACTACTTATACTGATGGCGGTACCCGAAATACCGGTGTTTATAAGGGCGGTCACGTTAAAAAGACAGATAAGGCTGCCTGGGCCTACTTAATTGAGTGGGATGGCGGCTCTGAAGATGGTTCTGGTGGCGAATACGGCGCAACCAACAACAAGATGGAGCAGACTGCTTTGATCAATGCATTGAAAAAGCTAATTGAGCTTGGCTTTAACGAAAAGCATTTGTTGTTTGTGCTTGATTCAAAATACGTTTTAAATGCTATTAATCAGCACTGGCTCCAAGGTTGGAAGAAACGCGGCTGGAAACGCTCATCAGGTCCATTAAAGAATGTGCCTGAATGGAAAGAACTAGACCGCTTGCTGCAATCCTTCCCTGACAGCACCTTTGAATGGACTAAAGGCCACGCCAATAACCGCGGCAACGAATATGTCGATCACGCATTGAATCGCTACATGGATGAGCATATGTAATTAAAAAAGGTCATGACTATCATTGATAATCATGGCCTTAATTTTTTAGCCTAAAATAACTCCGCCGAACATGTGGCTGAAGAAGTTCACGATACTGTCCCACAATTGTTGTAGCCAGCTGCGATTTTCTGGCGTGTTGAACTTGTTAAAGATGTTCTTAGCACTATTTTCGATTTGACTAGAAAGCTTAGAAGCTTGACCCTTGAAACTGCTGCTCTTAAGGGCACCAGAATCACGGATTTCAATCAACAGGTTAACAATTTGGTTCTTTTGATTGTTGTTAATGGTGTTGCCCAAGTGATTGATATTGATTTGGTTATTTACAATATCACGAATTTGGCTGTCAGAAATGTTTTGACCTTGCTTAGCCATTTCACTCTTGGCACCGGCAACCGCGTTGTTCAATTGAGCGTCAGAGTAGCCTTTTTTATCTTTGTTGTCTTGAGTAATGCCACTCAAAGTATTCATTTCGTCTTGAGCTGCATTAACTTGCTTTTGGTTCAAAGCATTGCCGTTTTTAGCGTATGCAGCATAAACACCAGCCAAGGCACCTGAACCGTCGATTGGAATAGCACTAGTAACGTAAATGTTAGCGTCTGTGATACCGGCAGTTAAAGCCGCGTTTTTGTATTGGTTGGCAGTGATGGTTGTAATGTTGTTTTTGCCGTTATAGTCCAAAATCTTAACGTTAATTCCGCTACCGCTGCTGGTCTTTTGAATCATGGCACTGGACCAAACGCCAGAAGAAGTAGTGAAGTTGTCACCAGATGGATTCAAATATCTAACCAAGTCAGAACCGGTAACAGTGATGGTTTGGTAGTTGCCGCCATTTAATGGGGCAGTCAAAATCTTTAATGTACCATCTTTTTGTGAGTCGGTTAATGAGGTACCAAGTGTTACCACGGGAGTTTCATCGTCAGCTAAAACACGATTGTTTTGACCAACTACGATTGTCGCGACAGCACTAAACAAAATGGCTGTTAAAATTTTAATAGTTTTTTTCATGTTTTTTCCTCTTATCGAATGTTTATTCTGTTTGATACGAAATATTATACTAGATAATTTTGAACGGAATGTAAATCTTCTCCTAAAACTTTCTTAATTTCAACCTAAAACTTGAAGATGGTATAATTAAGAGCAATAAAGGGGGACAATATGTTACAAGTGCCTAAGTTAACTATCATTATGCCGGTCTATAATACGGCACAATACCTGCCACGTGCTTTTGAAGCTCTGCTCAAGCAAGTCGACAAGAGTTTTAAGTTAATCGTGGTAGATGATGGCTCAACAGATAATTCGGCTGAGGTAGCACAGAGCTATGCCAAACGTTTTCCATACTTCAAATTAATCAAAAAGAAAAATGGTGGCCCATCCGACGCACGTAATGTCGGTATGAAATATATCGATACGCCATATGTCACCTTTCATGATGGTGATGATTGGGTAGATCCAGGTTACACAGCATTCTTTATCAGAGCTTTTGAAGAACATCCAGATGTCAGTCTGGTATCTTGTGGCTACTGGATGGATTATCCTGACAAAAAATCTCATGTTGTTGGTCATCCTGAAGGTGGTCTTTTAACACGCGGTGAAACTTACCTTAAATTGACCAATGTTTTCGGCTCGCCAATGAAGGGCTACAGCTGGAACAAAGCTTATAAGACGGCAATTATTAAGAAATACCACTTAAGATTTGATTGTGATATTTCACTGCTTGAAGATCAAATTTTTAACGTAAAGTACATCTCAGTCTGCAAGGGTGTATATTACACGCAAAAGCCTTACTACCACTACTGGCAAAGAAAAGGCAGTATTATTCACCAACCTAACATCAAGAAGGTAGCAGATAATTTCCGTGGCAATTATCGAGTATGGCATAAGATTATCAAGACCATGCTTAAAGATCGTGAAGATGAGAAGCTACGTAAGAAGATGGATGATAATCCAGCTTTGCGCGACAGCGACGCTCAATAAGAGAGGGTTTTATGAAAGAAAAAGTCAATGGTGTTGAATTTTATTACCATAAATTAGGCAAAGGTGCACCTTTGCTTCTTCTTCATGGACATCATTTAGATGGCGGCATGTTCGATAAGATCGTGGCCCCATTATCGCTATACTACTCAGTTTATGTTTTAGATATGCGTGGTCATGGACTGAGTGAAGGTGATATTGCGGAACACTATCAGACCGAAGTCGAAGACGTTTATGCTTTTATTAAGCAAGTCGGCATTGAGGGATGTTACTGCTTTGGCTTTGATGCAGGCGGCTTAGTAGCCATGATGCTTGTCAAGCAGCATCCTAATATCTTTAAGAAAATGATCGTGGCCGGCGTTTTTGTAAATGGTGCAGGAATTCGCCCATATCACTACCTCACTGAAGGATTTCATCGTTTCTTGAAGCTAGATCGTGATAGCCGCGTTGAATTGACTGAATCATTTATTTCAGAAGACGATTTGAAGAAAATCAAGACACCAACTTTGTGCGTGGTCGGTGAAAAAGATTGGATAAAAGTTGAACACGTTCGTTGGTATAGTCAATTAATGCCAAATGCGCGCTTAGTAATTATGCCCCGCCAAACACATAATAGTTATGCGGTTAGAAGCCTAAAATTGCTTGATTTAATTAAGGATTTTTGTAAGTAAATTAGCTTATTTTTTCGTTTTGGTCTAGTATGTAGATAGAATAATGCATAATGAATTTTGACTAGATTAAAAAGGAGAAAATTATGGTTAAAGTTGTAGTACTTGGTGCTCACGGACGAGTAGCCCAAATTGTAGAAAAGTTTTTATTTGCGGATAAAGACGTTCAAACATCATTGTTTTTACGTAACGCTTCTCGTATGGCAGACAAGAAGAATCAAGCTACGATTTTTGAAGGTAGTGCAACAGATTCTGCTCAACTTGAAAAGGCAATGAAGGGTCAAGATATTGTTTATGCTAACTTAGGTGGCAAGGATGATATTGATCTTGAAGCTGAAGCTACGGTTGAAGCAATGCAGAATGCCCACGTAAAGAGACTGATCTGGATTTCAACTTTAGGCATTTATGACGAAGTTCCTGGCAAGTTCGGTGAATGGAATAAGGAAACTTTAGGCGATTACATTACTGAATATGCTAAGGCTGCTAAGAGAATTGAAGAATCGGGTTTGGATTACACGATTATTCGTCCAACTTGGATGACCGATAAAAACGAAGTTGACTACGAAAAGAGTGAAAAAGGCGAGCCAATCAAGGACACCGAAGTTTCACGTAAATCTGTTGCAGCTTACGTTTACCATTTGATCAAGTATCCTAAGGAAGATATTGGTAAGTCAATCGGTTTAGGTAAACCAGGTACTGAAGGCGACAGACCAAGCTGGTATTAAGTGAATTTACGTTTCATTTTAAACGTAAAATCTGAAATTTAAAGAAAGTATAACTAATACCTTTTTAAAAACAGTTAGTGCTTTTGCCAATTATGGCGATGGAGAAATTAATTTCGGTGTTAAAGATGATGGAACTGTAGTTGGAGTAAAAGATCCAGTTCAAACATGTTTGAATATTGAGAATAAAATCAATGATTCAATTAGACCACAAGTTGATTATCGTTTACATATTGATGAACAAACTAATGTAATTACATTGAAAATTTTTCAAGGATTATATCCTCCATATTTCTATAAAGAAAAAGCCTACAAAAGAAATGATAGTGCATCTGTACCAGTAGATTCTTTAGAATTATCACGTCTTATTCTAGAAGGACAAAATTGTTCATACGATAGTTTGCCATCTCATGCATCAAATCTACACTTTTCTATTTTGGAAAAAGCTTTACAGAAAAAGATTGGTATTGAAAAACTTACGCCAGATTTATTGATTACGCTTGGCTTGAGAGAGAAAAATGGAAAATATACTAATGCTGGTGCATTATTTGCAGATGAAAATGATTATCGAGGAATTGACTTAGTTAAATTCGGTGACAACATTAATGTAATGCTTGATCGCGCTCAGATAGAAAAGGTGTCAGTATTGAAACTTTATCAAGATGCATTGCAAAAGTATCGACAATATTATCAAAATGAGGTAATCGATGGGGCATACCGCAGAAAAAATGAGCAAATTCCTGAAAATGCCTTTAGAGAAGCGATTGCTAATGCGATTGTTCATCGAACTTGGGATGTTAATGCTCAAATCAAGGTCGCAATGTTTGATGATCGAATTGAAGTGGTTTGCCCAAGGGCCTAAGTAAAGAAGAATATTTAGCTGGTCAATTATCTATTTTACGTAATCCAATTATTGCGAATATTTTCTTTAGACTAGGTTTAATTGAACAATTTAGTACAGGAATTCAGAGAATTCTTGCTGCTTATGCTGATAGCAAGACTCAACCACAATTTTCGATTTTCGAAAACTCAATTAAGATTGTTTTGCCAGTGGTTAAAATGGAACTTCAGGGTGTTTCAGAAGATGCCAATGTAGTATACTCAATTTTACAAAGTGCACCGTTATCAAGTTCTCACATTAGTCAAGAGACCTTTTTTAGTAAAAATAAGGTTCTGAATCTCTTAGAAGAATTAATCCAAAAGGGCTATGTAGTAAAGATTGGCAATGGTCGTGGCACTAAGTATCGTAGATCAAAGTAGAAAGAAACACCTCTTTTATTTCTAAGAGGTGTTTTTTTGTATATAATAGACCTGTATATAATTTTTAGAATTCAGAAGAGGTCGTTATGAACAAGGAAGAACTCCATCAATTATTACACCCAATGAAGGTGATCGGGTTAGGTGGTAATCCCGCATTAAATGAAAAGATTGCTTCAATTTTGCATCAACCACTAATCGAAACTGCAGTTCATCACTTTAGCGATGGTGAAATCCAAGTTAACATCGGTGAATCTGTCAGAGGTTGTGACGTTTTCGTTATTCAATCTGTTCAAGATCCAGTTAACGAAAACTTCATGGAACTTGAAATTGTGTTGGATGCACTTCACCGTGCCTCAGCTCATACTATTAACGTGGTAGCCCCATACTTAGCATATTCACGTTCAGACACCAAGACACGTTCACGTGAACCTATCACTGCCAAGCTTGTTGCTAACTTGCTTCAATTAACTGGTATGGATCGTCTGATCACTGTTGATTTGCACGCTTCACAAATTCAAGGTTTCTACAACATTCCTGTAGATCATTTACACGCTATTCCACTTCTTGGTCAATACTTCTTAGACAACGGTATTGCTACCAAGGAAGACGATGATATCGTAGTTGTTTCACCAGACCACTCAGGTGCTAAGCTTGCTCGTAACTTTGGTCAATACTTCAATGCTCCAATTGCTATTGTTGACCAACGTGGTGCACGCTACGACACTGAAGTTCACGATATTATTGGGGATGTAAAGGACAAGAAGTGTATCATTGTTGATGATTTGGTCGATACTGGTTCACGCATTTCATCTTCAACCAAGTCAGTTTTAGCTGCAGGTGCTAAGAAGGTTTACGTTGCAGCAACTCACGCACTTCTTTCAAAGAATGCAACCGAAGTACTTAACGAATTGCCAATTGAACAAATCGTTGTAACTGATACTATCAAGCACACTCGTTACCCAGACAGAATGGTTCGTATCTCTGTTGATCAACTTTTGGCTCGTGGTATTGATTATGTTTACAATGACCGTTCAATTCACCAAATTTTTGATGAACAAAATCGCTTAAAGTAAAATATAATCCAAAGTTGATATATAATAATCCTCATCAACAGTGAGGATTATTTTTTGTGTTAAAAAGTTGAGTAGATAAACCATAAAACTATTCATAAATAGCAATGATTGATATAATTGATGTAAGTTGTATAGAAAGAGAAAGTTAGAGGAATAGACATGGCACGACGGAAAAACATGAAAAGACGGAGAATTATTCTTGGCAATACTTTCCATCTGATCAGAGAAAATGGAATGGATAATGTTTCTTTGCAAATGATTGCAGAAAAATCAGGCATTTCCAAATCCCTGTTGCAATCATATTATCCGCATAAAGCCAAGTTGACTAATGATATCATTCGCAATCTTTTTAATACGTTAGGTCAACAAGTAAATAATTACGACATGGCAAACAGTAGCGCTCCATACGCTAGAACCAAGGCCTTTATTTACACAATTGCTATTTTGGGGATGCACGATGAAGGGTTAGACAGAATCATCTCAGAAGCTTTCGTAAGCAATGCTACCTTGGATAACTGGGGCATAATGCTCAACGACTGGATTCAATCTAATCATTTGTTTGATGGCATCGATGTTGATGAAAAAGAGCTTGAAACTGGGATTGCTTTTGTTACCAGCGGTATTGGTCGCGTGTACCATGATCGTAAGAAGCATCAATTAACAGCTGAAGCATTGGCTGACTACGCAACTAGTGCATTGATGTTCAGTTTCTTGCATTGTTCTTCTGATGAAATCGATCATGCCTTAAAAGAAGGACACGAAATTATTGAATCAGCTGATATGGAAGTCGTTCATCGTGCGATTGATACGATGTTTGACGAAGGTAAAGAAATTTTCAGCTAAAGGGGAATCGTCATGGTTGAAGGCAAAAGAGCTGATTTGCGACGAATGGGACATGAGCAAAACAATCAGTATAAACGAACGCTTGCTTTCGTAATCTTTTTGATTGCGGCATTAGCCCTAATCACAGCTACTTTTCTGAATCCAATTTTTATGAAAGGTCAGATTAGAACTAGCTCCAATCAAGCTGTTGTTGTCAGACAAATTAATAAAAATTTTGATAATCTTGCTGATTTGGTAGGGGCAAGAAGCGAAGATGATGCAAATTTGCTTGCTAATGCGCAAACTCAACCCATTGCCGACCATGTTATTGACTACTCGCTAGGCATTCATGGATTTAAGGTTAATAATCTAGATCTGGCTAATCAAATTCTGACAGATATTCATAAGGGAATTGATAAGGGTTCATCTAGTGGAGCCCAAACAATCGACAGTAAATTGAAAAAACAAGGGACTAACGCACCATATGCGGTAGCTAAGGCATTTAATCTAAGTGTAGTAACGTTAGGTGCCAATATTGCTTGTCTGCTAGTGATTGTTAATATCATTATCATCATTGTCACTATCATTACTTTGTTCTCACTGCTCAATGATATGAGAACTAAGTCGGCAACACGCATGTTGATTCACGACATCGCGGCAGCTGGCATGTGGGCTGGTTTCTGGGTGATTTTGATTTCAGGGTTGTTAGCAGTAGTGCCAGTTATTTTTGACGTTGATAATATTGAGTTGGGTTTCTTGCTAGAAATTGGCAGCAGCGTCTTCTTAGAGTACGTAATTACGGGGGTAGTTATGTACGTGATCTGTGCCATTCCTTGGCAAGCAACATCAGCTAAATAGTAATGTGAAAAACGTAATTACGCAGTGTGGTTACGTTTTTTCTCTTGCACAAAGCTTATTCTTTCTTTACAATTAAAAAATAATTAATAATCTTTATATGTATTTAACGAAAGAGTTAGGCGAATTGATATGAAAAAAGCAAAGATAATCCATTTGTTTCTTGCTTTCATTACACTAATTTCAACTCTTTTTTTGTTTAATCAGCCAACTTTTGCGGCCACTAAGAAGGTCGAAAACGGCACAGTCATGAAGAAGATTAAACAATCAAAAGAACTAGTTGTGGGTACCTCTGCCGATTATCCGCCACTTGAATTTACTACTAGTGTGAATGGAAATACTAAATATGTTGGGGTCGATATTGAATTAGCTAAGGATATTGCAAAAGACTTGCATGCCAAATTGGTCATCAAGAACATGAGCTTTGACTCACTTCTTGTTGCGCTTGAAACAGGCAAGGTTGATATGGTTATTTCAGCTATGACGCCAAACCCTGAGAGAAAGAAGAGCGTAGACTTTTCCAAGATTTACTACAAGCCAAGTGGTGAATACTTCTTAATTAATAAGCGTGATCAATCTAAATATAGAAAGATCAAGGACTTCGCTGATCAAACTGTTGGTGCGCAAACAGGTAGTATCCAATACCAATTGATCCAATCTCAAATGAAGAAGTCTAAGGTTAAAGGCTTAGGCAAGATCAACAACTTAGTCTTGGCATTGAAATCAGGCAAGATGTCTGGAGTAGTCATGGAAGAATTGACTGCTAAAGCTTATGCGCAAAATGACAACAGTTTAATGGCTGTAAGAAGTGACTTACGTGAACAACAAGCTGGTAACGCGGTAGCTGTAGCTAAGGGCCAAGGTGACCTGGTTAAGGCAGTTAACAAGACAATTAACCGTGTAGAAAAGAAAAACTTAATTAACAAGGAATACTTGCCAGCAGCTGCCAAGTACATGAAGACAGCACAAAAGACCAACACTATGGCAAAATATGCACCATACTTTGTTAAAGGGGTTGGCTACACTCTTGTAATTACTGTGTTCTCAGTTTTGATTGGTATCGTTCTGGGGATGCTGCTTGCACTAATGCGTTTGTCTAGAAACAAGTTGCTCCACTGGATTGCAGTTTGCTACATTGAATTTATTCGTGGTACACCGCAAATGGTGCAAATCTTATTCGTTTACTTCGGTGTTGGGGCATTGATTTCTAATTTGTCAGCCGTAGTTGCAGGTATTATTGCTATCGGGCTTAACTCAGGTGCCTATGTTGCCGAAGATATTAGATCTGGTATTGCCTCTGTTGCTAAAGGTCAAACTGAAGCCGCAAGATCACTTGGACTTAGTCAGGCCAAGGCATACCGCTACGTCATTATTCCTCAGGCCTTAAAGAATATTTGGCCAGCTTTGGGGAACGAATTTATTACCTTATTGAAGGACAGTTCATTAGTTTCAGTTATCGGGGTAACCGAATTGATGTACCAAACTGAACTTATTCAAACTTCAACTTACCGTGGCGTCTTGCCATTATTTATTGCGATGATCATCTACTTCATCATGACCTTTACTCTAACTAGATTACTTAACTACTTCGAAAAGAGGATGAAACACAATGACTAAAATGATCGATATTCAACATCTTAAAAAGACTTTTGGCAAAAACGAAGTGTTAAAGGATATTTCAGCTTCTGTCGAAAAGGGTCAAGTAATTTGTATTATTGGTCCTTCAGGATCTGGTAAAAGTACCTTTTTGCGCTGCCTCAACGTGCTTGAACATCCTACAGCCGGAAAAATCCTTTTTGATGGCACAGACCTAGCTAGCTTAAAGGATGGCAAGGAACTAGATCAATTGCGTGAGAAAATGGGCATGGTGTTCCAAAACTTTAACCTGTTTCCAAATATGAATGTCATTGAAAATGTTAAGTTGGCACCAATGAAGGTTAAAGGAATTAGCGAAGCGCAAGCCGAAAAAACTGGCCTAGCTCTTTTAGAAAAAGTAGGTTTGGCTGATCGAGCAAAGCAATTCCCAACTAGTCTTTCAGGTGGTCAACAGCAACGTGTGGCGATTGCTAGAGCTTTAGCAATGGACCCAGAAGTGATGCTGTTTGACGAACCAACTAGTGCACTTGACCCTGAAATGGTTGGCGAAGTTTTGAAGACCATGAAGGATCTGGCTAGCTCAGGGATGACGATGGTAATCGTAACCCACGAAATGGGCTTTGCACGTGAAGTGGCCGACGAAGTCTGGTTTATGGCTGACGGCTACTTGCAGGGAAAGGGTACGCCTAAAGAAGTATTTGAACATCCTACAAGTGAAAGAGCAAAAGACTTCTTATCCAAAGTTTTATAAACGAAAAAAGACCAAACAATGTTTGGCTTTTTTTAATGCTTTTGAAGGCGAATGGTTTTGACAAAGAAGTTTTGTTTCCATTTGCCTTTTTTAGTTAATTGATCAAATAAATTATTTGAATTAGTTGGCAGTGATACGGTTTTGGCATCAATTGCCGCATTCAAGATTTTATTTTGCAATAAAATCGGTGACTTTACTTCAGTTTGTCTATCTAAAGAAGTGTTAGTCTGATTAGTTTGGTTAGCTTGCTGCTCTTCTTGAGTGGCATAGATAGTAGTGTCATTAGTGGCATCTTGTTTGAAGAGTTTAAATCTGTATTTGTAGACACCGTTGATGTTAATCTCGTATTCATGGCCTGATCTAATAACCGTCTTACCAGGTGAGTAGGTAATGATCGTCTTGAAGTTGCCATAGCCACCAGAACTATAATTTCTTACGTGCGTACCATTCGTAACGATATCTGTATCTAAATCCCTGATGGTGATCGTTGGCGTAGTTCTGACGACTCTGTTAGATAGATAAATTGACCAAACGATGTTCTTGCCTTGGGCCAATTCTGAAGGAAAGAGCCGGACGCTAGGGTAGGTAACCACTGGCTGACTAGATGCGCGGAACATATCGTTAGCGTTGAGCACTTTCTGCACGGAGTAGCGATAACCGTTATTGCCATAGGCGGCACCGATTCCGGTCGTAGTCAAACGAGTAGAAAGCAGCCATGCCCGGTGACCGGTGTCTGTTCCGCTTAAGTTATAGTGATCGGTAACCAAGTCGGTAATTACTTCGCCGGCCGATTGACGTGATACATTAAAGTTTAAGTTGGAACTTTCAGAGGTTTCTTTTGCTAATTTCCAAGTTGCTTTAGAAATAAAGCTTGGTCTTTTTTCACTAGGCAAACCGTGTTGATTGATAAAAGGATTGGCATTGATTGCGGCCATAACGGCTGCTGTTTTTTGCGCATCACTATTTGAAGAGCCACTAGTAGTAACAGGCGACAGGCCGAATAATGAGCGATAGTAGTTGATGTAGTCGACTTGCGTATTGATGTATTTAGAACGTAAGCGACCAGCTTTAAATTTTTTGCTTAAATGAGGCTTAACGGCATAAATGTTTGAAGCGCTATAATTAGTTTTATCTAAACTAGCGTACTCTTTTTGAAAATTATGGATTTCGTTAATTTCTTGAGTAGTAAAAGTGGCGGCTTGCGCATCTTGACTCACAAGTGGCACGAATAACAATGCTACGATAGCCGTGATAGAGAATTTTCGTAAAAGCATGTTTAACTCCCTTCTGGGGCTTTCTTAATATATTATTAATTATAAACTATTGTGAAAGGGCTTTAATGAAAAATATTCCACTATTTTGAGTTTTTCTGGTATTCTTTGCGTATAATAAAGGTTTGGAACATTTAAAAGAGGTATAAAACAATGACTAAAAAAATACAAGTCGGATTAATTTTTGGTGGTAACTCATCAGAATATGAAGTATCAATTGTTTCGGGTCACAACATTTATAAAGCGATTGACAAGGATAAGTTTGATGTGCACCCAATCTGGATCACTAATGAAGGCTACTTTGCAAACGAAGAAGAAAGCTTCAAAGTATTGGAAGATCCTTCATACCAAGTTAAGAATCCACACAAGGTTCACAACATCTCTAACTTAATCGAATTAGAAAACTTACCAGAAATTGATGTCTTCTTCCCAATTGTTCACGGTAACTTAGGTGAAGACGGTGTATTGCAAGGTTTATTCCGTTTAATGAACAAGCCATTCGTTGGTGACGACGTCTTAGCCGCTGCCGTAACTATGGACAAGGAATTTACCAAGATCTTGGCTCAAAAAGTTGGTGTTCCAGTTGCTGATTGGATTTCAATCAAGCGCTTTGAATACGATGACAAGAATAATGATAAACTTGATTATGAAAAGGTTGCTGAAAAGCTTGGCCGTGACATGTTCGTTAAGCCATCCAACCAAGGTTCATCAGTTGGTGTAAACCACGTTACTAACGCTGATGAATACGCTGCAGCATTAGAAGAAGCCTTCAAGTACGATGATAAAGTTTTAGTCGAAGAAACTGTACCAGGTACTGAAGTTGAAACAGCCGTTTTGGGTAACGACAAGCCAATTGTAGCAGGTGTTGGTCAAATCACCAATGCAAAAGGCTCATTCTACACTTACGAAAACAAGTACGATGACAACTCAACTTCTAAGTTGCAAATTCCAGCAGACTTGCCAGATGAAATTATCGATACAGTTAGAAAGAACGCTCGTAAGGTTTACGAAGTTACTGAATGTAGCGGTATGGCTAGAATCGACTCAATGCTTACCCCAGGTGGCAAGGTTGTTTTAACTGAAGTTAATGCTCTTCCTGGCTTTACCAACATCAGTATGTATCCTAAGTTGTTCGAAGAAGCTGGCATCCCTTACACTGAATTGATTACTCGCTTGATCGAAGCAGGTATGGAAAGATTCGACCACAAGAAGACTTTGCTTCACAAGCACGATTAATGCCGAAAAGTACAGAGGTAGATTGTAATGACTAACACGCGTGATTTTGAGGAATTAGCTGCACCTAAAACAGCCGCAGAAGAATTAGGTATTAGTGTAGCTACATTAAGGAAATATTCTTTAATCGTGGAAAAGGTAACGGGCAATACTAACTACTTTGCTCGTACTAAGCAAAAGGCTCGTTTATACCATCAAAAAGATATTGATGACTTGAAGGCCCTCCACCGTTTATCTAAGAATAGCGGTTTGACTTTGCAAGAAGCTGCTCGTCAAATTTATGCAGTTAGTGATAAAAAAGACGAAAGACCAAAAGAAGAGCCAAAGAAGGTAGTTCCATACACCAATAGTGATGTAATGGATACTAAAGAAGTAGTAAAATTACTCAACACTCTTCAACAAACTATCTCTAACCAAAATGAGGCTATTAGTTCTTTGCAAAAGCAATTGAACGTGATTCAAAAGCAGAATCAAGATTTAATTGAGGCCCAAAAGCAGCTTGCTGCACCTAAGGATAATTCTGATAAGATCGCCGCATTGCCGGATATTTCTGGTGTCGTTAGCGACGATGACGCTGAACCTAAGAAGGATGCAGAGCAAAAGCGCGAAGAAGTAAAAGAAGACATGCATAAGAGTCAAGAAGAGATGCATGACGAAATTATTTCTAAGGCCAAAGAAAATGCTAAAAAGCGTGCAACTGCAAATGTTCACAGAACTCTAGAAGATATGCAACTTCCAGAAAGAAAGGAACATTGGTGGCAAAGAATTTTTAAGTTTTAAACGAAAAGGTAAAGAATTGAAAGGCGACCTAACATTAGGCCGCCTTTTGTTTTACAGTAAAAGTATCAAAGAAATAGGAAGTTGTAATAATGAAGCATAAATGTAAAAAACGCTATACTGCAGCGATTATCGTTGCAGTAGTGGGAGCAATTTTTACGGTTTTGACCTACTTTGCAACAGACATCTATCATAAGGATGAAGTAGCACTTATTACAGATGCCCAAATCAAAGATACGCTGATCGAAAAGAACGAAGACGTTTATAAGAATCAGGATCAAACCAGACAGCAAATTTTGCACTTGAAGATTTTGTCAGGTAAGAATAAAGGGGAGACGTACACCACGAAAAACGTGTACTATCCTTCACAGCTGACGACTCAGAAGTTCCGGCCGCGGCAACGAATTTTCGTGAACATCAAAAAAGGTGATCCGGCAATCGTAAATCCTAAACGTGATTGGGTATTGGTGTTAGTAGTTACGATTACTTTGACCTTGATGGTGGCTGTATCAGGTAAGCATTCGATCTCGCTGGTGGTTTCGATGATTCTCAGTTGGATTACCTTTTACTTGATCATTGTCTGGGACGTTCATTTAAATGGTGCACACATCATTTTATTGTTTGGCCTAGCCGACATTATCTTCTCATTCGTGAGTCTATTAATTGTGCAAGGCTTTAATAAAAAGATGCTGGCTACGTGGCTGGCCACACTGCTCGGAGTATTCGTCTCCTTTGCCTTGTGCTATGTCATTATGAAGTTAACCGGCGAATCTGAAATGAAGTATGAAACTGGGGACTACGCAACGCAGGATCCACGTGGATTGTTTTTAGCCCAAACCTTGATCGGAATTTTGGGTGCGGTAATGGATGAAGCAACGGATATCATTTCTAGTTTGTACGAATTGATTCAAACGAAGAAGGATATCACAACGAAGCAATTGATCCAGAGTGGTCGTACCATGGGACAAGAAATCATGGGGCCATTGATCAATGTTTTGGTTTTGATTTTCATCGCTGGGGCCTTGCCTGAGACGATTTTGTACTTGCGGGACAATAACACGTTTGCATCTACTTTCGGCTTTACGTTGTCGCTAGGAGCCACACAGAGTGTAATTTCTGCGATTGGGATTGTCTTGACGGTCATTTTTGCGACGGGATGTAGTTTATTCTTCTTGAAGAATAGAGATTGGAAGAGTTTGTTTAAAAAAGAAGGTGAGAATAAATGAGTACGCTAATGGCGTTAATCATCGTTTTAGCGATTTTGATGACGATTGTCGGCGATGAAACTGGAATTCGTAGTTTCTTTAGTGTTTTGATTAACACCTTGCTGCTGATCTTGGTAGCGATGCTAATTTCATGGGGAATCAATATTGCAATTTTGACGTTGATCTTCATTCCGCTAAAACTAGTGACGATCATTTTCCTAGGAACGCACGATTATACTGTAGCGAAAAATTCATTCTATTCTGCCTTCTTGGTCTGCTTGATCGTGAGCTTGTTTATCTGGGGCTGCCAATATTTGGCACAAGCTGCAGGACTTGGACCAGAGGCAGGAGAACTGCTGGTAGGTTTGTCACAGATGCCAGGCTTGAGCTACCCAATGATCGCGGTAACTGTAGCCATCTTCTCAACTCTAGGTGCGATTGCGGAAGCAGCCGTAGCGATGAGTTCAGGTTTGCTTGAAATTAAGAAGCACAATCCTGATATTGGCAAAGAAGAGTTAATGAATAGTGGTACGGCGATCGGTAACGACGTTTTAGGTACAGCCATGAACACTATTTTATTCGGAATGTTTGGTAGTTTCTTATCCTTGTTCTTATGGTATTTCCGCTTAGGTTATACACCAGGTGAAGTCGTTAATGAAAAACTTTTTGTTAATGAAGCATTAATTATCATGTATTCTTTAATTGGTGTTATATTAACGGTACCTCTTTCATCATTTATGTTATCTAGAGGAATGGGTAAGAAAGGACTGAAACATGAAGATAGAAAATCTGACGCTAACTAATTTTAATCAGCGTGAATTCAAAATTCATACTTACGTGCTGGATCAAAATCCGGAGCTGGTGGAACAAAAACGTCCTTTGGCAATTGTGGTTCCGGGCGGCAGCTTTGAACACTTGTCTCAAAGAGAAAGTGAGCCAGTTGCTTTAGCGTTTAACAATGAAGGTTTTAATAGCGTGGTAATGGAATATAACTTAGTGCACGATGAGGGCAAGATTTATCCTGATGCGGGTCTTGATGTTTTATCAACTGTAAAGTTCTTTAGAGATCATGCGGAAGAATATAATTTAGATCCTGAACGCATTTTGACAATTGGTTTTTCAGCTGGTGGACATGTTGTCAGTGTAGCCAACAATATGGCAACTAGTCCTTTGTATCAAAAAAAATACGGTTTTGAAAAAGATGATGTATTACCTAATAAGACGATTTTGGGATATCCACTAATCAATATTGAGAAGATTGGTTTTCCTATTCCAGAAGATCAAAAGAATAAGATGCCAGAAGAGAAGGATCTTTTGGATAGTGCATTAGGTGTTACACGTGAAACACCAGATACATTTATCTTCCAGGCATGGGATGATCCAGTTGTTTTGATTGGAAACTCAATTGAATATATTGGTGCATTGAATAAGAATAAAGTCCCAACTGAAGTACATTTGTTTAATCACGGCTATCATGGATTTTCTTTGGCACGTCATAATGTACAAACTAAGGGTCGTGAATGGCAAGAAAATCCGCACGCAGCTCATTGGTTTAATTTAGCAATGGAATGGCTAAAGAGCGAATTGGGCGAATAAAAAAAGAGTTCTCGTGAAGAGAACTCTTTTTTAGTTTGACTATATTTAGCTTTATTTCTTTTCTCTAAAGAAGATAATTTCCTTAGATGCGATAAATGGACCAGATGACTTGTAGACCTTCAATCTGATTGCCTTAACAGCCACATCACGTAAGCCCACAACTTTATTCTTGCTGTCGGACTTCCAAGTGAGACGTTCGCCATAAGGCTTAAAGTTGACACCATCCGTTGAAGTTTCAACGCTAACCTCAACCGGGTCACCTTGATGATCAATCTTGCGAGGTACCCAAACCATGCGGCTTAAATGCTCTAATTGGTTAAACTTGAAGTTCAATTCAAGTGGTTCATCTTCACTTACGCCATTAACTGTTTTCCATTCGCTAGCTAATTTCAAATCGGTCAAATATTCAAGTGGGTGGTCTTTTTGACTGGTTAAATTGCTAGTGACCTTGATATTGTTAATCGCATAATTCATTGGGTCCGGCTTAGTAATTGCGCCAAATGGATCTGACCATTCAGAAACCTTATTACCTGCAACGTAACGCAAACGCAATGTGTAGCGAGTATTTGGTACCAATTCATGGAAGGTGAATGAACTGCCATCAATGCCATCATGCAAAATACCATTAACTTCGATTTGAACTTTATCAGTCAATTGTGGCCAAACAACCGTCAATGAGTGTGAGCTGATCTTATCAGGATCAACTGTTGGTTGTTTTGGTGAACGAAGCAAAGAGTCAGTAATTGCGTGCACCAAAGTTTCGTTACCATATCTAAAGTTGCGGATGGTAATTTCAATCTTAGAATCAGTGATGTCACGCTTAGCCAACTTAATTTGCAAAGCCGTTTGCTTCTTTTCTTGGTATTGATCAAATTCAGGCATCCAGCTGTAGTTGGTGTTGAAGAAGAAGCCTTCCTTTGCGTGGGCAAAAGTATCAACTGTGCCATATTCTTGCATGTTGATGACTTGATCATTGATCTTAACGGTTAAACCATCAGGATAGCCGTCACACATGATGTTCAAGTTAGTTGTATTTTCCGTTTGGAAAGTACTGAAATCACCTTGAGTTGGATCAATCGTAATAGTTAACTTGCTTGCTTCAAGATCACTGCTGATTTGGGTAGAAACATGGTTTCTTGAGTAATCGTTGTAGCCATTATCATCGTAAGTAACCATTTTGCTGTGGCCTTGTGGGTAAAGGACGTAGTTGCGTTCACCTAAGTCAAAGATTGAACCGCCACGAACAAAGACAGGTAAGTGCCAAGATGGGTAAGATTGCTTGTTGTAAACTCGGCCACCCAAGTATTTCTTACCGTCGAACAAGTCAACCCACATTGTGCGGTGGTTTGGCAAGTAGAGGTTATCTTTTCTAGAATTGCCGTTGCCATCTTCACGACCATTAACGATTAGTGAAATCAGTAAGTTAGGTCCAAGCATGAATTCATGACCTACTTGAGGCGTGTAGTTGATTTGTTCATGTGGGAATTCCAAGAAGAGTGGTCTCATAATTGGTTCACCCACTTGTGCGCAGTAAATCAACGTGTACATGTAAGTGCGAAGTTGTTCACGCAATTTCAAGTAAGCGCGATTAATTTGAGTCATCTTGCTGTTATAAGTAAATGGCGTCTTACTGAATTTGCCTTGGTCATCCAAATTAAAGAGTAGTGGAGTGAATGCCTTCCATTCAAAGTCACGGATACTGATTTGGGCATTGCCGCCACCAGCGGTACCGTCAACTGCACTACCGATTAGAGGTTGGCCTGAAAGACTAGAACCTAAGAAACCGGCAACCTGAGTTGGGATATTTTCCCAATTGCCGCCAATATCGCCAAAGGCTAAAATAGTTCTGCTTTGGCTACCAGCAATTCCCGTATTTGAGAAAATAAGCGGGCGCTTGCGCTTTAAGTTATCACGCAAAATAATCGCATCATCTTTTAAAGTCTTAGGATTGCTGCTGGTTGTTTGAATAAAGGGAGTATCTGGAGCTGTCTTAGGCGTTTCGTCGCCACTCCAAACACCGGCATTAACGTCGCGGCTAGAAGCATAATCGCTAAAGCTGGCCATTGCTTCTGGGTTAACGTCTTGAATTTCGTAGTTAGGCACAATCCAACTTAACTTGAAGTGTTGCTTCTCATAACGATCAACCATCGCACGAGCAGAGAATTGATATTCTTCTTCGCCATTCAAAGAAGCCTTACCGTTAGAATCTTCTGGATTATCGGTTCTAGTGTAGTAGTTGCCATCTTCAAAGACGGTGGCATTTCTTTCCTTGGCTTCGCCAGGTTGCCAAAGCGTGGTCAAAAAGTTGCCGATGTGGCCCAAACCTAATGCGTACTTAGGTGGCATCAATGGCTTGCCAGTCAAAGTGTAGTATTTAGCCAAAATATCTTTAGGAGAATTGCCCAAAAGATAGAAGGTATCAAACACGTTAGTGTTGTGCTTCAAGATCGTGGCATCAGCTTCAGTTTTACCGAAGTCATAGCTACCAGTTGATTCAGTGTTGCGCAATTCACCAAAACCTGAGTTAGCCCAGAAAAATGGGATTTGGCTTAGCACGCCGCCTTTACCCGTAATCTTGTCACGCTTAATTTCGATGACCTTGCCTTTATGACTGAAGTAGCCATTTTGCATCCCGCCACCAAAGTAAAATTCATTCTTATGTTGCTTCAAAATCTCAGTTGTTTGATTTTGATCGAGCTCAAGCGGACTAAGCTGCATTACGCGGTTGCGGTGCAAAGTCTCATCAAAAATATTCATCACGGCTGGTTTTTGCTGAAAAATAAGCTGGTAATTGCCAGATTGAATAATTAATGAATCGCTAGTAGCCTTAGGCTTAGATTTTTCAAAGTAACTATTATCAAATTGAGCCAGGTCAACAAAAGAGGAGTGATTCTCGTCAAAATTTTTAGCAGGATCAAGGAAATAACGGAATATTCCCTCAGCTAAAATATAAAGACGAGCAACTTCTCCAGTGGAATAATGGAGTTCATAATAATGATCACGTTTATTAGCACCGATAAGCTGACCTAATTGGTGTCTTTCTATTTGAGTATTTTGTGTCATATTGCTTTCTTCCTAATTTTACTTGTTACCCTATATTATAACGAAAAAATAGAAAACTTTTTGTTCAATTATATTAAAACTGGTATTGACCAATTTTATCGGATATAATAAAGATATTGAAAGCGATTATTATTTTTTTGATGAGAGAAGATACATATGACTTATTACATTCATGCAGACAAGTTTTTCTTAGAAAACAGAACAGAAAATGGCGGTTATCTTGAAGTTCAAGACAACGGCAAGTTTGGCTTTTTCTATCCTGAGTCTAAAAAGCCAGAAGGTAAGATCGTTGACTACAAGGGTAAGTGGGTTGCTCCAGGTTTAGTTGATACTCACATCCATGGTTCACTTCGTGAAGATGTTATGAAGAGTAACTGGGAAGGCATCAACAAGATTTCTAATGGTCTTCTTAGCGCAGGTGTAACCTCATGGCTGCCAACTACAATCACTGCCGGTAGCGATACTTTGACTAGAATCTGCAAGATGTTCGCAGACCACAAGGGTCAAGAAACTGGTGCCAAGATTCAAGGTATTCACTTTGAAGGACCTTTCTTTACTGAAGAACATGCTGGTGCTGAAAACCCTAAGTACATGATGGATCCAGACATCAACGAATTTAACAAGTGGCGCGATGCTTCAGACGGCATGCTTTGCAAGATCTCAATGGCTCCTGAAAGAAAGGGCTCAAAGGAATTTATCCGCGAAGCTGTTAAGGAAGGCGTAGTTATTTCATTAGGTCACTCAAGCGCAACCTTTGAAGAAGCAGTTGAAGGCGTTGAAGCTGGTGCAACTATGTTTACTCACACCTTTAACGGGATGCCAGATCCAAGCCACCACATTCCATCAATTTCAAACGCTGCAATGGCTTTGAACAACGTAACTGACGAATTAATCTGTGATGGTCACCACGTTCAACCATCAATGGCTAAGACCTTGATCAATGCAGTAGGTCCAGAACACATTGCTTTAATCACCGACTGTATGGAAGCTGGTATGATGCCAGATGGTGACTACATGTTGGGTGAACTTCCAGTTTACGTAAAAGACGGTATGGCTCGTCTTAAGGACGGCGACAACTTGGCTGGTTCAATTTTGCAATTGAAGCAAGCTATCAAGAATGTCGTTGATTGGAACATTGTAACTCCAGAAGAAGCAGTAATGATGGCCAGCTACGTTCCAGCTAAGAGTGCTCACATCTTAGACAAGTGCGGTACTATTGCTCCAGATAAAGATGCCGACTTCTTGATCTTGAACCCTGATATGACTTTGAGTGAAACCTACATGAATGGTGAATCAAGATACAAGGCTTAATTAGTGATAAAAGATATAGAAAAATGGCGTTAGAAAGCTAACGTCATTTTTTATAATTATTTTTATGTAAGCGCTTTTAATTTTGAGAAAAGGTGGTATAGTATTGGTGAGGAGAAAAATAATTACTAGTTGAAAGGTTTGTGATACCGATGGGCATTGTAAATTGAACAGTAATAATTTCTCACCAAGTGACGAATAATTAATATAAGTGGTCCGGACCTTGTAAGGTGGACATAGAGTAATGATAATTTGGCAGTCGCTTGAAGAATGTATGTAATCTGTAGTAGAAAGACAAAAGATACATGACAAATTCTAATAAAAAATGACCTCTCGTAATATAAGTGAAATTGCGAGGGGTCATTTATTTTGTCTTTTTTATTTTTTCAATTAATAGACAGCACCATCGTAAAAGTTGAAGCGAGGTCTGTTAAAGTCGAAGTCTTTCAATTCGCTGATCTTGATTACGTTGTCGCAAACGCCCCAACTCATCAAGTTGATTGGCTTACCATAGTCTTCGTCAGGGATGACAAGCAAGATGTATTTACCTTGAGACAATGCGTAGCCAAGTTCCATCCCAAGGCCAACATCTTCTTCTTCAGGTAAATAAACACCGAGCATTACGTCTGAAGACTTAATACCAACTAAGTCATTGTGGTAGGTAGCAGATGCCCATTCAATATCGTGTAAATATTCTGGGTGTTCATCAACGCGGATGCCTTTGTATTGGTTATCAAGTGGGACGTAACTGTTTTCTAAGTCAACAGTAGGGTTCTTCTTTAAAGCTTCCATGGCTTCTTTGTAAGCCTTGTTTTGCTTTTCGTTGAACCAACCAGCACCGAAATATAAAGTCTTTGTTTTTGTCATGATATTCTCCCTAAAAAATAAACAACTATTAAGTTAACTTTATCATCTTTTTGGTTGAAAAAAACGTCTTGTTAACTTATGGTGAAAATGTTAATTCCACATTTAGAGAGGAAATTTCAATGACTAATTCAAAAAAACTTTTCGCACCTAACGCTGTCTTCGTGTCAGACCAGTCTAAGCAAGATTTAGTGTTAAAAGAAGTCTACGACAACTTGCTTGAACAAGGCTACGTAAAGGGTAACTTTTTATCCCACATTGTTGAACGGGAGCACAATTTTCCTACAGGTTTAGACACTTCAACCTTGGGTAAAAATATTCCTAATATCGCAATTCCGCACACGGAAGGGGAGTTCGTCAATACCAAATTGATTGTTCCAATTTCATTGACTACCCCAGTTGTTTTTCACAATATGATTAATCCAGAACAACCGCTTGAAGTAAAATTTTTATTCATGCTGCTAGACAATGATCCTGATGGTCAAGCCGAATTGTTGGCCAGTGTTATGGACTTTTTGGCCGACACGCCAGCCAATGAATTGCGCGAAGTTTTTAACTTCACCGATCCGCATGCAATCTATGCTTTTTTGAAGCAAAAATTTGAGGACAAAGAAAAAGAAGACTAAAAATTAGTCTTCTAAGTAAATATCACGTAATTCCATGATGTCGGCACTTGAAAGCTTCATGACATCACGCAAGTAGTCGTTGATACTGCCGTATTCGTCGTTTAAAACTTTGACTGCGTGGTCAAGGTATTCTGCACGAACGCTTTGGATATCACGAATAGATTGCAAAACATTTTCATTACGACCATTTTGACGGGCATGTTCGATCATGCTGTCAATGAAGTCCTTAGTCGTGATGTTGGTTAAAAGGTAGTCTTTCTTGATAGTGCTAAATGGTACGCCAAGTGCACTAAGAGCAAGTAAAGCACCAAAACCGGTTCTGTCTTTACCAGCAGTACAGTGGAAGATTACACTTTCACCATCGACAGTATTTTTAAGCAAAACGTCGAAGAACTTGCGGTAAGCATTTTGGGCAGATTCACTTTCAATCATGTCTTCGTATGCGTAGTGCATATGGTTGAAACCGAAGTCTGCATCATCATGAGCTTGCTTGTTTAGGTCGTTTAAACTCTTGGATGAATTGGTCAAGTCTTCGCTAAAGACGGGATCGTAGATGTATTCTACGCCATCTGGCACACGGTCTGGTTGGTTATCAACTTCTTGTTTACTACGGAAGTCGACATCGTATTTAACACCGTAATCAGTTAAGAATTGCTTGTCGAATGGTGATAAATCGGCTAAGTTACCAGTTCTTAGTAATTTGTGCATCTTGATTTTCTTGCCAGACATGGTTTCGTAGCCTCCAAGTTCGCGGAAGTTACGGCCACTGGTGACGCCGATTAATTGATTAGTTAATTTTTTAGTCAAAAATTGCTCCCCTTTCCTTAATCTATTCATGAACAATATTTTATCAACAAAACTCACACTAAACAATTATTTAGAAAGTAACGGCTTACAAAATTATGCTAAAATAAGAATTAAGTATTAATGCATTTTTAGGAGATGAAAATTATGGCAAAAGAAAGCATTTTAGTTCCAGTAGATGGTTCAGAATCAGCTGAAAGAGCTTTTGATAAGGCTGTTAGAATCGGCCAAAGAGATGGCGCTCATGTTGATGTATTAAACGTAATCGATACACGTCAATTTATGGGTGAAATGCAAGATACCTTGATTTCTGGTGACACCATTTATCAAATGACCCAAGACTCTGAAGAATACTTGAAGAGCTTGAAGAAATGGGCACATGACAACTTCAACTTTGATGATGTTGATTACCACATTCGTTATGGTAGTCCTAAACGAATTATTTCTTACGACTTCATCAAGGACCACCACGATACTTTAATCGTAATGGGTGCTACAGGTTTGAACGCCGTTGAAAGAATGTTGATGGGTTCAGTTACTGAATACGTAAACCAACACGCTTTGGCTGATGTTTTGGTTGTTAAAACCGATATGGCCAACAATCCAGTTAAGCCAACTATGAAAAAGAACTAATATAAGAATAATCGTCAAATGATCCTAAAGTCATTGGCGATTATTTTTTTGAAAAAAGTTGCAAAATACCTTGATAGAACACGAATGTTTCTGGTATTATTTTATAAAATGAACGTGGAAATGTAATAAGGGGGAGTGAAAGACAGTGTTTATGCAATCAGAACAATTTATCGTAATGAATGATGTGTCTTTCGCTCGAAAAGACGTTTTTTCTGTTCGTTTAGTTATTAGAAACGTTATCAATTAGACTTAATTATTGATCGTCTTTGGCGACCCGTAATTAAGTCTTTTTTTGTGACGTTGGTAGTTTGTTTTATCACTATTTTTTATGTTTATGGAGGACATAAATTAAGATGAAGAGATTTAGAAGAATCTTGGTAGCGGTAGTTGCTCTTCTTGTAGCAGTAGTCGCAACTGCCTGCTCAAACAAGAGCAATAGTTCTAAGGGCGGCTATACCCCAAAGTCATTGACTATTCAATTTGTGCCAAGTCAAGCCGCAACTAAGTTGCAAGCTCGTGCAAAGCCTCTTGAAAAGATGCTTTCAAAGAGATTGGGTATTCCTGTTCACGTTTCTATGTCAACTGACTACAACACTGTTGTGGAAGCTATGAAATCAAAAAAAGTTGATGTAGGTTTCCTTCCACCAGATGGTTATGTTTTAGCTCACAAGCAAGGTGCAGCTGATTTGCTTTTGCAAGCTGAACGTTACGGCGTTAAGCAACCAGGTGGTAAAGCAACTAACCAATTAGTAAAGAGCTACCGTGCAGAAATCCTTGTTAAGAAGGGTTCAAAGATCAAGAACTGGAAAGACTTAAAGGGTAAGTCAATTTCAGTTCAAAACCCAACTTCAACTGCCGGCTACGTATTCCCAGTTGCTGAACTTAAGCAAAAGGGTTTGGACGTAACTAAGGATTGTAAGTTGGTTACTGTAACTGGTCACGACCAAGCTGTTTTGAACGTCTTAAACGGCGATACTGATGCAGCTTTCGTCTTTGAAGATGCACGTAACATCGTTAAGAAGGACAATCCAAAGATCATGAGTCAAGTTGTTCCAATTTACTTTACTAAGCCAATTCCTAACGACACTATCTCAGTAATTCCAAGTATGTCTAAGTCATTCCGTAAGAAGCTTGCTAAGGCATTCATCGCTGTAGGTAAGTCAAAGGAAGGTAAGAAAGTTATCGAAAGCGTATATAGCCACGAAGGTTACGCATACGCAAAGGATAGCGACTTCAACGTTATTCGTAAATACGACAAGATTGTTGAATCAACTAAGAAATAATAATTCAAATTAAGGGAGTTAACGATTAAATGGCAGATAAGCCAATGATCCAATTAAAAGATGTTTCCAAGATCTACGACAACGGTACTGTCGGTTTAAAGGACATCAACCTAACTATTAATAAAGGCGAATTCGTAGTAGTTGTTGGTTTGTCTGGTGCTGGTAAGTCAACTTTGCTGCGTTCAATCAACCGTTTGCACGATGTTACCTCAGGCGATATTTTGATTGACGGCAAATCAATTACAAGTGCCAAGGGCAAGAATTTGCGTGAATTACGTCGCGATATTGGTATGATTTTCCAGAACTTTAACTTGGTTAAACGTTCTAGCGTTTTGCGCAATGTTTTGGTAGGCCGCGTAGCTTACTACCCAACTTGGAAGACTACTTTTAACTTATTCAGTAAAGAAGATAAACAAAAGGCTTATGAAGCTTTGCAACAAGTTGATTTGGCCGATAAAGTTTATGCACGTGCTGACGAGTTATCAGGTGGTCAACAACAACGTGTAGCGATTGCGCGTGTACTTATGCAAAATCCAAAGATCATCTTGGCCGATGAACCAACTGCATCACTTGATCCACAGACTTCAGTGAGAGTCATGAACGACTTGAAGATGCTTAATGAAAAATATGGCATGACCGTAGTTGCTAACTTGCACAGTATCGAACTTGCACAACAATTTGGTGAACGAGTAATCGGTATTCGTGCCGGTCAAGTGGTTTACGATGGCAAGATGAAAGATACTCCTAAGTCTGTCTTCACTAATATTTACAATGGTGGTAACGGCAGCGAGGAGGAAGAATAATGCCTGAACAAATAAATCAATTGCCTAAGCGCAAGTTCAAAGTCATGAACTTGGTTTGGACAATCATCATGATTGCAGGACTATTTATTTCAATCAACGTCACTAACACGCACATTAGCGTCTTGTTTGAAAACTGGGACCAATTTGCTGATATCTTCGTGCAAATGTCTCACCCAGACTGGAGCTACTTGAACGTTGTTTGGCCTAAGTTGATTGAAACCATCAAGATGGCCGTTTTGGGTACCGTAATTGGATCTGTTGTCGCATTTATCTACTCATTATTGATTGCCCGTAATATTGTTAAGAATAAGGCTGTAACTGGCGTACTTCGTGTCATTATGAATATCGTCAGAACTATTCCTGACTTGCTTCTTGGTGCGATCTTCGTAGCTATCGTAGGTATCGGCCCAGTTGCCGGTATCTTGGCTTTGGCAGTCTTCACCTTTGGTGTGGTTGTTAAGTTGTTCTACGAAGCAATCGAAACCATTGATCCAGGTCCAATTGAAGCTTTGACTGCTGTAGGTGCAAACAAGCTGCAAATTATCCATTACGCAGTTATGCCACAAATCATCACTTACTTCATTTCATATGTTTTATACGCATTTGAAATCAACGTCAGAGCATCAACAGTCCTTGGTTATATCGGTGCCGGTGGTATTGGTCTTAACTTGCAACAAACTTTGCAAGTCTTCAATTACGCTCAAACTGGTACGATTATCATCGTTATCATCGTAGTTGTTGTTTTGATCGACTATGTATCATCTAAGTCACGGGAGGCGTTAATGAAATAATGGATACTACAATGAAAAAATTACCCGCTAAACCCGTTGACCGTAAGAAACAAGCAGCGCATTGGCTGATTGCGATAGCGACTGTTGTAATTATTGTTTGGTCATGTACCGGCATTAACTTCGGTGGTATTAAAGCTACTGCTGGTCAAATTGCTGGTGCGATCTTCGCCGGCATTTTCCATCCGGACTGGAGCTATGTTTACAATGGCTCAGGTGAAGACTTGATCTCACAATTATGGCAAACCATTTGTATCGCTTTCTTAGGTACATTTATTTCCGCAATCATTTCATTGCCATTTGCCTTCTGGGCAGCTCACACTAGACACAAGCATTGGTACACTTCGAGAATCGGTAAAATTGTTTTAGCAATTATCCGTTCATTCCCTGAAATTGTTCTTGCTTTGATGTTCATCAAGGCCGTAGGCCCTGGTTCTGCAGCCGGTGTTTTGGCATTAGGTTTCCACTCAGTTGGTATGCTTGCCAAGTTGTTCTCAGAAGCCATTGAAAACTTGGAAGAGGGACCAAACGAAGCTGTGATCGCAGCCGGTGGTTCTAAGTTCCACGTAATCATGTTTTCAACGATGCCTAACTTGATGCCAGCTTTGATTTCTAACACCTTGTACCGTTTTGATGTTTCAATTCGTTCTGCATCTATCCTTGGTTTGGTAGGTGCCGGTGGTATCGGTTACCCATTGATCATTGCACTTCAATATCGTCAATGGGACCGTGTAGGTATCATCTTACTTGGTATCATCATTATGGTTGTCATTATTGACTGGATTTCAGGTTGGATCCGTAAGAAGTTAGTTTAATTGTTAATGAACTCAAAAAGAGCGAAGATAATTCTTCGCTCTTTTTTCTATGCCCGGTATTTGAAATTGCAGCGCTCTAAATGATCGTTGATTAAGCCGATCGCTTGCAGGTATGAATAAACGATAACTAGCCCCACAAAGAAGAAGCCGTCTTTTTTCATTTGCTTAGAAATCTTCTTGGAAAGATCGTTTGAAGCAGGGACATCATCAACGATTTCGGGATGATGCATGATTTGGCTAGGGATGAAATTTTGCAGGTATTTGGCAAAACTGCCATGTTCTTCTCTTGCTGCTAAAATTGCTCGCGCATTTTTAATTGCGGCGTTTATTTTCAAATGGTTGCGAATGATGCCCTTGTCCTGCATGAGCATCCTCGCATCGTAATCGGTCATCTGCGCCACTTTTTCCACGTTGAAGTCTTTGAATGCTTTTCTAAAATTCTCGCGCTTATGCAAAATCGTGCTCCAGCTCAAACCTGATTGGAAAAGTTCAAGCACCAGCATCTCATAGAGATATTTCTCATCTAAATTAAGCTTGCCCCATTCGTGGTCATGGTATTCTTGCATTGCCTTGTCTTTAACGTCGCCCCATGGACAGCGGCTAATAATTTGATCGTTCATATTTTTCTCCTCAATCTATATTTTTACCCTACACTATTTATTACGCAAAAAATACCAATTTTTTTCTAAGAAATTTTATTTTTATGCATGAAATAGGGGCCTAAATAGCTTTTTTTGTTATAATTAGGGTTGAATTTTAAGGAGGATCATATGGAAAAATTAGATACCATGATGTTGGCTGACGATTTAGCCTTATCACAAGACAAGATTTTGAATGGTGAACAAGACTTTGATGCCGAAGCTGTTTACAAGGTGATCGACAACTTAGGCGTTTTAAATAATCCGATCAAGGATTATTTCGATATGACCGAAGAACAATACTACGAAGCAGAAAGCGATCATAAATTAACTTTGATTAAGATGGCAAACAAGTTAACTGATTTGCATGATCGTATTTTAACGAACCACGTTGACGGCTACGTTGATAAGGACGAAATCAATTTAACTTACAACCATGAAAATCCATATGAAGATGATTTATACGACCCAGCAACTGATTACCGGGTTATTGTGTACAGCTTGAAGGTTATTGGCGCAGTCCAAGCAATCGCTGCCAAGGATTTACAAGAAGTATTATCTAAAGACGCTGTATTATCAATAGGACTTGCTGCTTACGCTTTAGCACACAACGAATAAATTATTTGAGTCGGTTCGTGTTGGACCGGCTTTTTTTGTCTTTGAGGCGAAAAGAATGAATCTTTTTAAACAAACAAAAGGAATAGTTGATAGGATCATCGGAGCAAAAAAGCGTTCCGCAATCGAGAAAGAGGGGGGCTTGCTCGATCCGATGCAAAAATACACGACCATTGGCGAATACCATGTGGGACCAGAAGATGGTACGCCTGATGGCAAGAAGTTTGTCTTGACCGTTTATCAAGACAAAGATGGTGTTTTGCGTCAAGGCTTAAGCTCTGAGAATACAGCAGAACTCGCACCAGAATACGTGCGTAAATATAATGAAAAGCTGGGGCGTTTTCGTGCTTTCCGAAATAAAAAGACGGGCCGTCGCTATTTAGTAGAAGATTATCTTGATGATTTTACCAATGAAGTAAAAAAGCATATTCGTGAGGGTAGAAACTCAGTGAATATCGGCGTGATTACCGATACCCACTTTAAAGACAAGGATAGTATCGATTTTTACGGCTGGAATGGTTTGCAGCACGTACAAGAATTTTCTTACCTTGAAAAATCAGGTTTGCTTAACATGAAGGCCCACCTAGGTGATTGGATCGATGGATCTGATGCTGGTCTACTTGGCGAAAGCGAACTGATCAAGTTAAACAATTCGTTTAAGTCTGCTACGCTTCCTTACTTAAATATTAAGGGCAACCACGATGAAAATGATAAGTTTGACGAGCAACATGATTTGAAGGCTTCATTCCCAGAAAATGAGTTTGAAAATATCATGTGGCCTGACATGTACCGGCAAAAGAATATCCATTATATTTCACGCCAACATGGTGTAGCATACTTTGACTTCGATGATATCCGCGTCATTTCCGTTAATACGTCGGATTTGCCTTATGTTTTGAATAATAAGGGACAAAAGAAATACGATGCCAAGATTACTTTGGCCGTGCGTGAAGACCAAATTGAAGAGATCATCGAAATTCTGACTAGATCATCCAACAAGAAGATTATCTTCATGAGCCATGCCAACCCAATTAATCGCAAGGGCAGTAACGCCCTTAAATATAACGGTAGATCTTTGCATGAATTGCTCGTTGCCTTTAATCAAAGAGAAAAGGGCCGCATGCATGCTAGCGATGGTGAACCAGCAGAATTCCGTTTATCCAATGACTTCGACTTTACGCACGTAAAGAATGCGCGCATCATTGCCTACTTCTGCGGCCACCGTCACCGCGAAGATCAATATCGCATCAATGGTATCCAATATATTCTGTTTAATTGCTCAGCCTTAATGGGGCCAAAACATTCTTTAACAACCAAATTCAATAAGAACTTGAAGCGGCAGATCGACCACAGCAATGAAGCGGCCGGTTATATCGTTAACGTTGATTTGAAACGCCACCGCATTCAAGTCTTTGGCTATGGCGCTGCCGCAAGACGGCGAGTATATTTTATTTAGTTAAAGAAGAGTAAAGCTATTTGGCTATTACAAGTGTTTAGCTTATAATAAAAAGGTTAACGTAGAAAAATATGTATAGATAAAGTAGAGAGAATTTAGCTTAGGGGAAGTTTAAATATGTGCGGAATTGTCGCATTTTATGATCCAAAAATAAACGAAAAACAGGCCGTTATTGGCAAAATGATGGCTACGATCAAGCACCGTGGACCTAGTTCCGACGGTTACTACACTAACGATGAGGTTGCCCTTGGTTTCAGAAGATTGTCAATTATCGATCTTCGTGGGGGTACGCAACCTATTTATAATGAAGATAAAACTAGAGCAATTATCTTTAATGGTGAAATTTACAACTTTAAGCCATTAAGAGAACAATTAATTAAAGCAGGCCACACTTTCACTACCAAGGCCGATACTGAAGTATTGCTTCACGGTTATGAAGAATGGGGCATGGATGGTTTACTTAAGAAGGTACGTGGTATGTTTGCTTTCCTTATCTGGGATGACAACAACAAGACCCTTTATGGTGCACGTGACTTCTTTGGTATCAAGCCAATGTACTACAGCAACCAAGATGGCCACTTGCTTGTTGGTTCAGAACTTAAGAGTTTCTTGGAATATCCAAAGTTCAAGCGTGAATTGAACGTTGAAGCTGTTAAGCCATACCTCATGAACCAATACAACGACCTTGAAGAAACTTTCTTTAAGGGTGTTTACAGATTCCCAGCAGGTCACTGGTTCGAATACAAAGATGGCGAAATGAAGACCCACCAATACTGGGATGCTGAATACAAGGAAAACAGCTTAAGCTTTGAAGAAACTTTGAAGCGCATCAACGATGACTTGAAGGAAACTGTTGACTTGTACAGAAACGCCGACGTTAAGGTTGGTGCCTTCTTGTCAGAAGGTATCGACTCTTCATACTTGACCACTTTGCTTAACCCAGACGACGTTTTCTCAGTAAGTTTTGACGACTCAACTTACGATGAAGCTTCAAAGGCTAAGGCTTTAGCTGACATCAACCACTGGAAGTTCTTCAGTGACAAGGTTGACGCCGATGAAGCTATGCGTGATTTCCCAGAAATGCAATACCACATGGATGAACCTGATGCCAACCCATCAATCATCCCACTTTGGTACTTGTGTAAGTTGGCTCGTAAGCACGTTACTGTTGCGCTTTCTGGTGAAGGTGCCGACGAATTGTTTGCCGGTTATGTTAACTACGGGATGCACACCCATAATGATTTGATCAAGGTCTTCACTAGCGAACTTAAGAAGTTGCCTAAGAATAAGCAAGTTAAGTTGGCCCACAAGATTAAGAAGATGCCTAACTTCCCAGGTAAAGTTCACATGTACACCAATTTGGCTGAACCAAGTGAATTCTACGTTGGTCAATCAGTAATTTACGACATGGATTACCCAACTATCTTTACCTCAAAGGATGCCAACAGCATTTTGCAGCCAACTTACCGCAACAAGTTGACTGTTAACGGCATTTACCAAAAGGACTTCAAGAAGGTTAAGGGCATCGACAACGTTAAGCAAATGCAATACATCGATTTGCACCACTTCATGCTTAACGATATTGAACAAAAGGCCGACAAGATCTCAATGGCTCACTCACTTGAAGTTCGTGTGCCATATCTTGATAAGAAGATCGCAGAATTAGCTAACTCAATCCCAACTAAGTACTTGGTAAACCGTCATGATACCAAGTACGCACTTCGTAAGGCTTCAGAAAAGGTATTGCCTGACGAATGGGCTAAGCGTCCAAAGCTTGGTTTCCCAACACCAATCAAACAATGGCTTAAGGAACCACGCTTCTACAAGCAAGTACGCAGCTTGTTCGAAGAAGAATTCGTAAATGATATCTTCGATCAAAAGAAGATAATTAAGCTTCTTGATGACAACTACGAAGGCGATGGCTCACACAGAAGACAAATCTGGGCTATCTACACCTTCCTTGTTTGGTACAAGTTGTTCTTCGTAGATTACGAAAACACTGTTAAGAAGTACCAACATGTTCAACCTGAAGTTGCTAATTTGATTAAGCAAGGTAAGTTACTTTAATTTAGGGGATTATTGAAGATAATGAGTAAGAAATTTACACCAATTTTACTTGGTAGTGACATTAACGTTTATGGTATGGCTCGTTCATTCAACGAAGCATACGGCATCAAGGTTAAGGCAATGGCTGATGCCCAACTTGCCGCAACCCGTTATTCAAAGATTGTTGACGTAGAACTTCACCATGGTTTTAGCGCAGATCCAACTTTTATGGATGTTATGCGTAAAAAGATGGAAATCTACAAGGATCACAAGGAACCAGTAATTTTGATTGCTTGTGGTGATGGTTATGCGGAACTTCTTTCAAAGCACAAGGAAGAATTGAGCAAGGTATTTATCGTACCTTACATCGATTACGACTTGCTTGAAAAGTTAATTTCTAAGGAAGGCTTCTACGAAGTTGCCGAAGAATATGGTTTGCCGTATCCAAAGACTAAGATCATCACTATGGATGATTACAAGTCAGGCAAGTACACTGATGTGCCATTCCAATTCCCAGTAGAACTTAAGCCAGAAGACCCAGTTTCATGGCTTAACTGCCAATTCGAAGGTCGTAAGAAGACTTTCACCATCCACGATGAAAATGAATTCAAGGATATCGTAGGCAAGATCTACACCAATGGTTATACTGAAGACCTTATTTTGCAAGACTTCATCCCTGGTGATGACTCAAACATGAGAACCTTGAATGCTTACGTTGACAAGAACCACCAAGTTAAGATGATGTGCTTAGGTCACCCATTATTGGAAGACCCAACCCCACAATCAATCGGTAACTACATGACTATCTTGCCAGCATACGACGAAGAGTTATACGAACAAGTTCAAGCCTTCCTTGAAAAATTGAACTACACTGGTATGGCTAACTTCGATATCAAGTACGATACTCGTGACGGCCAATACAAGTTCTTCGAAATCAACTTGCGTCAAGGTCGTTCAAGCTTCTACGTAACTTTGAACGGTTACAACTTGGCTAAGTGGTACATCGACGATTACGTTGAAGACAGCTTGAAGGATAAGGACACCGTATACGGCAATAAGTTGAAGTCTAAGCACGTTTTATGGATGGGTGTACCAGTTAAGATCTTTAAGGAATACGCCTTTGAAAACGAAGCTAAGGACACTGCAGAAGAATTAATTCACGAAGGTCGTTATGGTACTACTGTCTTTTACGACAAAGACCGCAACTTTAAGCGTTGGCTTTTGATGAAGTATATGTTCCACAACTACTACGCTCGTTACAAGAAGTACTACGAAGTAAACAAGGGTCAATACTTCAAGAAAAATAAGTAATTGAATATTTAAGAAAGCTTGGAAGTTATTTCCAAGCTTTTTTATTTTTGTTTCTATCCTTGGAATAAATAATTGATGATATAATGACAACGAATTTTTTCAAGGAGGAAAAAAGGATGAAAATTAAAAAAGTTAGGTATTATTGCGGCAGCAGCTATTATGGGGATTTCTGTTGCGGCTCCAGCTACTAGCAGAAACTCCTGTGACTCCGGCTCAACCAACCACGGCTCCAGTCAAACCAGAAAACAAGCCTAACAAGACTAAACGGTAAGACCGTCAAGCCACATGCAGAAAATGCAACCAACAGACATGGTAGAAAGTACGCTCCAGCAGTTGCAGTAAAGAACACTACTAAGCCACAAGGTACTGTATTGAATAACACACAAACCAAACAACATCCTCAAGCAACAGCTAAACCACAAGGTGTAGTGTCAGCTAACAAGAAACAAAATCAAAAGACTTTGCCACAAACAGGTGCTAAAAAGTTGGGAAAAATTTCTCCCAACTTTTTTTCGTGCTCAAAATCTCTTAACAGCAGTCTTTTGCTAAATACAAGGTGTAGACGCCTTTATATGTATAGAATACAAGATATTGTGTTTTATGGTAAGATTGATTCATAAATTTAGAGAGGTTGATCTTTATGTTAAAGCAAGAATTGGAGCAAAAGCTAGAAACACCAACAATGTTCGTTAAGCGTGACGGCTCTAAATATACGTTCGAATTATTCAAATTGGAAATGGTTATTCACGCTCTCGGTTTAGATGATGTTAAGACAATTATTTTAAGCAAGATTATGGACAAGCTTGATGATGACACCGTAACGGCACAAGATGTTGCGGCCGCATTTAGACAAAGCTTGAATGAACTTGGCTATATTGAAGCTGCCAAAAAGTATGTTGCTTACCGCAAGCACGACGTTGCCGAATGGGAAAAACAAATTGATACTAAGGACCGTTTGGAACGCTTAGTTCATAAAGACCCAACCATCGTTAACGAAAACGCAAATAAAGATAGTGATGTCTTCAGCACCCAACGTGATTTGACCGCTGGTACAGTAGGTAAGACCGTTGGTTTGACCATGATGCCTGAACACATCGCTAAAGCCCACCTTCGCGGCGACATTCACTGGCACGACTTGGATTACACTCCACTTTCACCAATGTCTAACTGCTGCTTGATCGACTTCAAAGAAATGCTTACCAACGGCTTCAAGATTGGTAATGCCTACATGGAAAGTCCTAACTCAATCGGCGTTGCTACTAGTCAAGTTGCCCAAATCATTACTAACGTTGCTTCAAGCCAATACGGTGGTTGTTCATTCGACCGTGCCGATGAAGTTTTAGCTCCTTTTGCTCAAAAGAACTACGAAAAGCACTTAAAGGAGGCTAAAGAATTAATTGACGATGAAGCAAAAGCAGATGCTTTTGCTAAGAAACGTACTAAGAAAGACATCTACGACGCTATGCAAAGCCTGGAATACGAGATCAACACTATGTTCTCAAGCCAAGGTCAAACACCATTTACTAGCTTGGGCTTCGGCCTTGGTACTTCTTGGATTGAAAAAGAAATCCAAAAAGACATTTTAAGAATCAGAATTGCTGGTTTGGGTAAAGAACACAGAACCGCGATCTTCCCTAAACTACTCTTCACCCTTAAGAAGGGTCTCAACTTGCACCCAGGCGATCCTAACTACGATGTTAAGAAGCTTGCCATCGAATGTTCAACCAAGAGAATGTACCCAGACGTTTTGAGCTACGACAAGATTAAAGAAATCACCGGCTCATTCAAGTGTCCGATGGGTTGTCGTTCATTCTTACAAGGTTGGAAGGACAAGAACGGCAAGGAAGTTAACTCAGGCAGAATGAACTTAGGTGTTGTTACTGTTAACTTGCCAAGAATCGCTATGGAAAGTCACGGCGATATGGACTTGTTCTGGAAGATCTTCGACGTTAGAATGCAAACTTGCCACGAAGCCTTACAATTCAAGGCTCACCGCGTAACCGAAGCTAAGCCAGTCAACGCACCAATCCTTTACCAATACGGTGCATTTGGCAAGCGTCTTTCAGAAGATGGCAACGTTAACGACCTCTTCAAGAACGGCCGTGCCACTATTTCCTTGGGCTACATCGGCCTTTACGAAGTAGGTACTGTCTTCTACGGTTCCAATTGGGAACACAACAAGGAAGCTCACGACTTCACTGTTGAGATCGTAAAGAAGATGCATGACTTATGTGCTAAGTGGGAAGAGGAAGATCCTAACCACTACCACTACAGCTTGTACTCAACTCCAAGTGAAAGTTTGACCGACCGCTTCTGCAGACTTGATACTGCTAAGTTCGGCAAGGTTAAGGACATCACTGACAAGGAATACTACACTAACTCATTCCACTACGATGTTAGAAAGCACCCAACTCCATTTGAAAAGTTGAGTTTCGAAATGGATTATCCAAAATACGCTGCTGGTGGTTTCATCCACTACTGCGAATACCCTAACTTGAAGCAAAACCCAGCAGCTCTTGAAGCCGTTTGGGACTGGGCTTACGACAAGGTAGGCTACCTTGGTACCAACACCCCAATCGACAAGTGCTACAAGTGTGGTTTTGCCGGTGAATTCAAGGCTACTGCTAAAGGCTTCCAATGCCCAGTCTGCGGCAACCACGATCCACGTACTTGTGACTGTGTAAAGAGAACCTGCGGCTACCTTGGTAATCCTTTGAAGAGACCTATGGTTCACGGCCGTCATGAAGAAATTACTCACAGAGTAAAGCACATGACCATGGGCTTGGTACGCGAAGAAGCTGAAGAGGAAACTAAAGAAAATGCCAAAGAAAGATAAAAACGATCAAGAAGGCCCTGACATTCGCAGCAGTTTGATCAAGGTTAATATTGATGGTGATACGGTATTTGTTGACTCAAATCAATATAAGCCTCAGGTCGATCATGCAAAGAAGTTGCTTAAGCAAAAGGCGATGCCTAAGAATCCTAAACCACAAGAATGGAAGAGTGAAGAGCATAGTTTGCACAAGATTGCGGACTATAAGCCGTTCAACTTCGTTGATGGTGAAGGTGTAAGATGTAGCCTTTACGTTTCTGGATGTTTGTTTGACTGTCCGGGTTGCTACAACTTGGCAGCGCAGAACTTCAACTATGGTCAGCCTTATACGCAAGACCTTGAAGACCAGATCATCAAAGATATGTCTCAGCCTTATGTGCAAGGTTTGACCCTTTTAGGTGGTGAACCATTCTTGAACACTTGGGTTTGCTTGAAAATTATCAACCGGGTGAGAAAAGAATTTGGTCATACCAAAGACATCTGGTCTTGGTCAGGCTACACTTGGGATGAATTGCAAAAGGAAACTCCTGATAAAAAAGAAATGCTGTCGAAGATCGATATCTTGGTTGATGGACGATTCCTTGAAGCAAAGAAAGATTTGACCTTGCAATTCAGAGGTTCAAGCAACCAACGAATTATCGATGTGCCTAAGTCACTCAAGGCTGGCAAAGTCGTTATTTGGGATAAATTGCAAAGATAGATAATAGATAAAAACAAGGGGTAATTGTAAAATTAGATTTACAGTTACCCTTATTTTGTGGAGAAAAATGATGAAAGAAGAAAAAATAGAGTTAGTTGATCAAATTATGACAGCCTTGCAAAAGGTCATCGATCCTGAATTGCAGGTTGATATTGTTAACTTGGGTTTGATCTATGGCATTGATATTGAAGGCACGAAGGCTACGGTAAAAATGACTTTGACGATCAGTGGTTGTCCATTGTCTACTTATTTGCAAGATCACATTAAACAGGCTGTATTGACCGTTAACGGCATTGATTCATGTCAGGTACGATTAGTCTGGTATCCTGTTTGGTCGCCTGAGAGGATGACTGAGGCCGCTAAGAAGCAGCTGGGGATGCTTGATGATCAAAGTGAAAAAGAAGAGATCGAAGATACTGAAAGAGAACAAAAAGTCATCGACTTTTCTGTGCCAATTAAAAAGCTGGCTGATGAATATCCTGATTTTATCCAGATTATGTATGACTGCGGTTTTACCAGAATTAAGATTCCAGGCTTGCTCAGCACAGTAGGTAGAGTAATGACGATTCCGCTTGGTGCACAAGCAATGAAGATCGATTTAAACAAGATTAAACAGGCTTTTGAAGAAAAGGGCTACAAGGTGATTGAATAATGACGAATTTAAGTAAAGAAAGACAAGAGGCGCTGCTTAAGATCTTGCATTATATCCAAGATGGCGGCGATTTTGCGACAGCGAAGAAGATGTTTCAGGAGGCGTTCGATAAGGTCGACGTATCTGAAATTACGGCAGCAGAGCGGGAATTAATCGCACAAGGTTTGGATCCACGCAAGATTCAATATTTGTGTAACGTTCACGCTGATGTGTTTAGGGGTAATATCAAGGAAAACAAGGAGAATCCTGATTTTTCCATGCCAGGTCATCCGGTGAACACAATCAAGCAGGAAAACGTGGTTATCAAGTCGCTGGTCAATGACTTTTTATTGCCTAACTTGAAAAAGTGGGAAGATAACAAATCTGATGAAACCTTAGATAAAATCAAACAAGCATTGTCTGATTTAGCCACGATCGATAAGCACTATGCGAGAAAAGAAACCTCGCTTTTTCCACTAATGACCAAGTACGGCATCACTGCTCCGCCACAAGTAATGTGGGGCGTGGATGACAAGATTAGACGTTTAATTAAACAAACAAATGAGATTGCTAATACTGATCCAATTGATGCAGAAAAATTAGATAAGGCAATCAAGGAAACTAGCCACGAAGTACTCGAGATGATCTTCAAAGAAGAAGACATCATGATTCCAATGATCGATGAAGTGGCATCTCCCGAAGATTGGGAAAACGTTAAGCAAGAAGAAAAGCAAATCGGTTACACCTTGATCAACCCACCAATGAATTGGAAGCCAAAAGCAGAACCAAAGGCTGCCGGCCCAATTTCGGTTGATAATCTTTCCAGCTTGTTCATTAACTTCAAGGAAGGATCATTGAATCTAAAACAACTGTCCGCAATTTTAGACATGTTGCCATTTGCTTTAACTTTCGTCGATGCTAACGACAAGGTAGCTTACTTCGGCGGCGGTGCGAATATTTTCCCTCATTCTAAAAACGCGATCGGCAACTCCGTCTTCTCCTGCCACACACCGGCCAGCAAGCCAATCATCGAGAAGATCTTCAAGGAATTTCATGAAGGTAAGAAGAACGAGATCTCATATTGGTTCACGCCAAGAAAGATGGGTAGAAAGCTCTATTTGCGTTACTACGCCGTCCATGATGACAATGATCAGTATCTGGGATGCCTCGAGGTGGCGCAAGATATCACCGACATTGAAAAATTGACGGGACAAAAGAAAACAGAATAAGTTAAATAGTTTACGAACAGTGTCAGCTTGGCACTGTTCTTTTTTTGTACTTCTTGATAAGCTAGACAATGGAGAAAAAGAACATTAGGGAGGCAAATATGAAAAATGCACATGGAAAAATTAAAACTGATGAAATTAAGTTAATTTGGCTGATCGTAGGTGAATTAGCTACTTGGATCGGTGCTAGTTTCATTTGGCCATTAACTTCTGTTTACTTAAACAAACAGCTGCACATCAGTCTGTCAATCATTGGTGTGGTCCTGTTCTGTAACTGTGCCGGCAACATCCTCGGCTCAATTATTTCAGGACGTCTTTATGATAAATACAATCCGTACCCATTGATGCTCTGGGGCTTAGGTCTAGATGCCGCAGTCTTATTTTTGATGGCCGCATTTCATGGCTGGCCAGAATATTGGGTCTGGCTGACTTTGACCGGCTTCTTGGGCGGCTGGAACGGAACCTTGATCAACTCCGTTGCCACTAGTTTGAAAAAATATCCGAGCCGCTACGTCTTCAACGTTTTGTACTTCTCACAAAACTTGGGTGTGGTAACCGGTACTTTGATCGTAGGATACCTCTACGACTTCTCAATTACGCTTCTATTCGTGATTGCGGCACTACTCTTTGTGATTGCCTTCATCAATGCAGTCTTCAACTACAAGCCAATTATCGTCTTCCACAAGGAAAGAATGGCCAAGCATAAGAAGGGTGAAAAGCACAAGGCAGAACCAATGCCAAAGCGCAACTTCATTATGACGATGGTCTTCTTCACCACCCTGGGCGTAACTTGGCTGATGTACATGAACTGGGAATCCAACTTGTCCGTTTACATGGTTTCACTTGGAATTCCATTCCACTTGTACAGCTTGCTTTGGACCCTTAATGCTGGCGTTATCGTCATCATGCAAGGGATCCTGGCTCGTTTTCCTAATATTTTTAAAAATCTCTTCCATCAGATCATCTTTGGGATCTGCATGTTCTCACTATCGTTTATCACATTAGTTTTTGCCAAAGACTTCGCGCACTTCGCTTTATCAATGTTCATCTTGACCTTGGGTGAATCAACCGCGTTCCCAGCTATTCCTGCTTACGTCAACGACTTGTCACCACTCACCAGTAAAGGCAAGTACCAAGGTGCCAACATGGTGGCTTCCGGAATCGGGCGTGCGTTTGGACCGCTCTTTGGTGGTTTAATCATCGACCATGCTGGTTATATTCCATTCTTCTGGGTAGCCGCTATCGTGATTGCCTTGATGATCGTAGTCATGATTCCAACTTACATGAGAGTGCACAAAGAATTAACTATTTATAAGTAAGTAAAAAGCATACAAAATTAAATTAAAATGATATAATTAGCTTGATTTAATTTTTTAGACACCAAAAAAGGAGGATTTTCCTGAATGAATAATAAAATGGCCGTTCGCGGCGGTGCCGGCGACATCCTCGAACCCAAAGTAGGTACTCGTCCACAAGATAATTTATACTTAGCAGTTAACTCTGAATGGCTTGAAAACGTCAAGATTCCATCAGATCGTTCAAGAATTGCCAGCTTCGACAACATTGACCTTGATGTTGAAAAGAAGTTGATGAAGGACTTCGCAGATTTTGCCGATGGTAAAAAAGAAGTTGCTGATGTGCCTAACTTGAAGAAGGCAGTTGAACTTTACAAGTTAGCGCGTGACTTTAAGCGTCGTGATGAAGATGGCGCTAAGCCTATCCAAGCTGATTTAGCCTTGCTTGAAGGTATTCGTGACTTTGCTGACTTCAACTTGAAGGCTCCAGACTTGTTCAAGGCGGCTTTTGCATTGCCATTCAGCTTCGACGTTGATGCCGATATGAAGAACACTAAGATCAATGTATTGCAATTCTTCGGTTCATCAATTTTCTTGCCAGATACAACTACTTATAAGACTGATGCGGCACAAAAATTGCTCGACGTTTTGAAGAGGCAATCAATTGAACTTCTTAAGATGGCAGGTCTTTCAGCGGGTCAAGCTGAAGAATACGTTGACGATGCCATGAAGTTCGATGACAAGGTATCTAAGGTAGTTAAGTCATCTGAAGAATGGGCAGACTACCCAGCAATGTACAACCCAATGCCAATCTCAGACTTTGAAAAGAAGATTACTAACTTCAAGATGGACTACTTCTTGAAGGAAGCTTTGGGTGAAGTTCCAGACCGCGTAATCGTCGCAGAACCTCGCTACTTGGATCACTTCGATGAATTGATTAACGAGGACAACTTCGATGAAATCAAGGGTTGGATGATCGTTAAGTTCATCAATGGTGTTGCTAGCTACTTGTCACAAGACTTCCGTGAAGCATCATTCCCATTTAGCCAAGCTTTGTCAGGTCAACCAGAACTTCAAAGCCAAGAAAAGCAAGCATACCACCTTGCTAACGGCATCTTTAGTGAAGTTGTTGGTGTTTACTACGGTAAGACTTACTTTGGCGAAGACGCTAAAAAAGACGTTTTATCAATGATTCACAAGATGCTTGATGTTTACGAAGAACGTATCAAGAACAATGACTGGCTTTCTGAAGAAACTAAGCACAAGGCAATCGTTAAGTTACGTGCCTTGATCTTGAAGATCGGTTATCCAGACAAGATTGAAGAAATCTACGATCGTTTGCACGTAACCCCAGCTAGCGAAGGTGGCAGCCTTTACTCAAACGCTAGAGCTGCTGAAATTGAACAAGTTAAGTACAACGTAGAGAAGCTACACAAGCCAGTTGACCGTACTGTATGGCTCATGCCAGGTAACTTGGTTAACGCTTGTTACGACCCACAAAGAAACGACTTAACTTTCCCAGCCGCAATTTTGCAAGCACCATTCTACGACTTGAAGCAAGATCGTGCTGAAAACTTCGGTGGTATCGGTACTGTTATCGCCCACGAAGTTTCACACGCATTCGACAACAACGGTGCACAATTTGACGAATACGGCAACATGAAGAACTGGTGGACTGACGCTGACTACGCAGAATTCAAGAAGCGTACGCAAGCTGAAATCGACTTGTTCGACGGCATCAAGTATGGTCCTGTAACTTTGAACGGTAAGCAAATTGTTTCAGAAAACATTGCTGACCAAGGTGGTTTGACTGCTGCTGTTCAAGCTAACAAGGGTGAAAACGGCGATATGAAGAAGTTGTTTGAAAACTTTGCTCGTATTTGGGCTAACAAGCAACTTACTGAATCTATTAAGACGCAAGTTTCAGTTGACGTTCACGCACCTGGTCCAGAACGTGCCAACGTTCAATCACAATGCCAAGAAGAATTCTACAAGGCATTTGACGTTAAGGAAGGCGACGGTATGTGGCTTGATCCTGAAAAACGTGTGGTAATTTGGTAGTTTAGATAAAGAAATAACCTCATCCAAATGGATGGGGTTATTTCTTTATCTATCGTTAAAAAATGCCGTTTTTTTGATGATAGAAATTAGTGTAATAAAATAATATCAAAAAACAGTTGGCAACAAGGCCAACTGTCCTGGTATGGTTTAGTCGGATTACGATTTAACGCAGGTAGTGATTGAAAAGTGACTTAAGACGTTTTTTGATCCACTTCTTAAGACGCTTGATCATCTTACCGTCCGATGGTATAAATACTAGTATGAAGAAATGATACACTATAACGTATGTTGAGAGTCGACTAGCTATCGACTCGAAAGAATTGTGGGCGGTCGAAAGACCGCTTTTTTTATGCTTTATTTTCTATCGACAGAAAATTGATACAACTATAATATTTGCTCTTTTTTAATATTCTCGAGAGCAAATGTTAGCTATTTTACATTGTCGAAACTATAATATGGTTGATTGCAGTGCTGCTACTACACTGCAGTTGGTATAACTTAACTACCCATAATAAGTTTATTGCACTGAGGACCCCCGTGAGGGAGCCCTTTTTATTTCGCATTTTTAAAGGAAACACTAGTTTTGTTCTTTCCCTTTTGATATAATTTTTAGACAAGGAGGGGGAACAAATGTGCTAAAAATACAATTCTACTTAATTAGCTATTTGATTTAAGAAACTCTGAAAAGAAAGGAGATGAAATAATGGCTAAGAAAAGAAAAAAGCCCATTCCTCGTAACAGCACGCAGTATGAACAGCTAGTAAGCGAATATTTGATTAAGGCTACACCTGTTTTAGACGAGACGGCAACACAAGCTCATAATCTTTATAATCGCGCACTTTACGATATCCGCCAAGCTTTCTTTAAGCATCAGTACATTAACAGTTTTACTGATTTAAATGCCATGTTTAAAAAACGTTACGAATTAAAAGAAAACATGCTCTACCACAAGCTAGGCTACGTGCAAAGTGCTCAGCAGACGCTTAAAGAAGTCATGACGGTCTGGCAGGCATGGCTTAGGGCTTTAAAAACCTACCGCAAGAATCCTACTAAGTTTACTGGTAGACCGAGAATGCCTAAATACCTGCATCGAGATCAACGTCATACTTTTTACGTAACCAGTCAAAACGCTAGGGTAAATAAAGCCGGCTTTCTAGTTATTCCTAAGCTAAGCATTAAGATTAGGCTCGCATCGACGGATATAAAAAAGATCGGTAGAGTAGCTTTTAAGCCTATGGCTAACGGATATAAGGTAATCGTGCCGTATAAGACTAATAAGGAAATTAAATATTTGTCTGATAATGGTAAATATCTTGGCATTGATCCTGGCATTGATAATGCTTTTGCCTGCGTAACCAATACTGGTGATCGTCCTTTATTAATTAACGGGCATGCTATAAAATCAGTTAACCAGTACTACAACAAAAAACGTGCCGAATTAAAACAGCTCCAAGCTAAGTATCATCAGCTAGAGAAGATGATTAATACTAAGCAAGGGTTAAAACCAATCTATCAAGAGACGAAAGCCATGAAGAGAATTACCGCTTGGCGCAATGACAAGATTAGGCAGTTCGCCCACAAAGCATCTAAATGCATAGTTGATTATGCGTTAAGCTGTGGTACAAACACGATTGTCATTGGCAGAAATAAGTCATGGAAATGTTCTTCTGATATGGGCAAAAAAAATAATCAGAATTTTATTGGTATTCCCCATAAGACTATGATCGACATGATTAAATATAAGGCAAATCTTGCAGGAATCACGGTTATTCAGACCAACGAGTCCTATACTAGTCAAACCAGTGCATTAGATCATGAACAGCCTTGTTGGAACAATGCTAATAAAAGTAGAAAGAAACAAGGCAAAAGCCCTATTAACCGCAGAATTAAGCGTGGTTTGTTTAAAGCAAATGATGGCACGTTAATCAATGCCGATGTAAATGGTGCATTGCAGATCATTAAAAAAGTATTCCCGAATTTTTCATTAGATGACGGGATAGTGGGCGCAGTGTTGCGACCGATTAAGTGGAGTCCAGCCATTTAATCGGATACCATCTAAACAGGCATCTTTCATTTAAGAGCCTGCTTAGTAAATGAATATGAGTTTTGTCTTGGCTTAAGTCAGTTGAAAGCCTCGTAAAGTTGTCCTGCCAGTATTGAAAAAGATTATTCTTTTTTGGTGTGTTATTAAGCAGGTTAAGTCTGATATTGACGAAAAAGAAAAGATAAGATGCAGGAATGTAGCCAAATGGATAGATATGACTACATTCACACAATATTTTCTTACATAAGTTTATTGCACTGAAAAGATTCTATGATTGATTAATCTATCAACATTATTTCTTATATAGAGTACTAAAAAAGACGCCCGTGATGGGCGTCTTTTTTGCTAGCTTCTATTATTTACTTTTAGCGTTGGAATAATCCTTAGGCTTAATTCTCTTAATGTAAGATGGATTTGGACGACCTAAGATCAATGGAACACGTTCGATCACAGTGTCCGCATATTCCAAGCCGAACCATGAGGCAGGGTTGGATGACAAGTTCTGCAAACGAACACGTGCTTCAACCAACCACTTTTCATAACCAACCAATTGGGTTTGTGGACTGATGACGTCGTTAACAATAACAAATGAGAAGTCACCTACATCACGCCCTGGGGTGGTGGTGTATTTCTGAGGTTGAGGTTCAATCGTGCCGTCTGCGATCAAATCATGAACGATCTGACGGATGTAGACATTAACACTAGTCTGCTTCTTGAACCCTAAGTAAAGCTGAATGTTGATTACGTTCTTTGTACCGTACGTGTTAACTGCGTATTCGGCGGTAAATGGTTCGTTAGTTACGTTAACAGTGACAAACCAGTAAGCCTTCGCACGCTTTGGACGTTTATCCAAAATTGAGTACAAGATTTCACGTTTAACGAACTTGTTGTACTTAACGTTGGCCATGTAAACCAAGTTAGTTGCGTAGGTAGGGTAATCTTCATCGTGACTCAAGTTAGTCAACATGTCGGTGTATTCGTCAAGACGAACGTAGGCATTGCGTGATTCACGCTTGTCACGAACCTTGTTACCGTAGTACCAAACATACATGATGAAGCCAATTACACCGGCGATGAAGAGTGAAACATAACCACCGTGAGTGAACTTGGTCAAACTTGAAATCATGAACATGATGTCAAGAACACCGAAGAAAATTAAGAAGATCCAATTCCAGATTGGGTTAATTTTCTTCATCGCTAACCATTCATAAAGCAGGATGGTAGTTGCTAACATTGAAATTGTGATGGAAAGACCATAGGCTGCTTCCATGTGAGCAGAAGTTTGGAAGTACAAAACAATTGCAATAGTTGCAACACAGATTCCCTTGTTAATAGAAGGAATATAGATCTGACCTTTTTCTGTTGATGGATAGTTGATATTCATTCTTGGCAAGAATTTCAAACCACTAGCTTCAGCAACCAAGGTGAATGATCCAGTGATCAAAGCTTGTGAGGCAATAACAGCGGCAATAGTGGCCAATATGATGGCGAACAATCTGATGTTGATTGGAATCATTTCGTAGAATGGGTTAAGCACTCCGCCATCGGCACGCTGGAAATGAGGATTATTTAAAATCCAAACCCCTTGACCAAAGTAGTTAAGTGACAAGCAAACAAATACAAATGGCCAAGAACCAATGATATTCTTCTTACCAACGTGACCTACATCTGAGTAAAGGGCTTCAGCACCAGTAGTAGCCAGGAAGATTGATCCTAAGATAAAGATTCCAGCTTTATTGTAAGGGCTAAATAGCAATTTAATGGCGTAAACTGGGTTAATTGCTTGAATGATTGTCCAGTCGCCAGCCATGTTGATTACACCCATGACGCCTAAGAATGTGAACCAAATAAACATGATTGGTCCGAATGCCTTACCGATAATACTGGTACCCATCTTTTGAATAGAGAACAGTACCAGCAAAATGACCACGGTAATGACAATTACCATTTCCTGGGTAGAAACAGGAACGTTGCCACCGAATTTAAGACCTTTTAACCCTTCAATCGCGGTCGTAACAGTAACGGCAGGAGTCAAAGTACCATCGGCTAGGATAGCGGCACCACCGATTAAGGCTGGTAATACAAGCCATTTGGCACGCTTTCTAACCAAAGTATACAAGGCAAAGATACCACCTTCACCGTGGTTAGTTGCTTTCAGGGCAATTAATACGGTTTGCACGGTTGTCAGCAAGGTTACAGTCCAAAGGACTAGAGAAATAGAACCAACAATAAAATCGCGGTTCACATTACCAATACCACCATTGCCTTCGACAATAGACTTCATAACATAAAGTGGACTAGTTCCGATATCACCATAGACAATACCAATGGCGATAAGTAAGCCAGCCGCACTCATACGTTTTGACTTAGTATTCATTATAAATATCTCCCACAAATAAATTGTAGCTATCAATAAAAAAAGAAAATGCCACGATGACATTTCCCTCTAATACATTCATTTTCGTCTATTTTAGTTCACATTGCAAGTAAAATAATTATGTTTTAATTTTGCAGCCAAAAAGTCAGGGTGTTCGATATAACTGACAGAATTCGCATTTTTTGTCAGTTATACTGAACACTTTGACTTAATTGAAAAGGTTAATTTGTTAAAATCAGATGTTAGTTTTCACTATGTTGGACGATTATCTTCTCAAGATAAAAATGGATTGCGTAAATTCATTGATGAATTAGGGTAACAAAAAAGACTCCCAACTCGGGAGCCTTTTCTGTCTTCAAATTATGAAAGTGATGAAGGAATCTTGGCACGTTGTTCTTCGTCCCATTTTTCCCATGCTTCATAAGTAAGCATTTCTTCAGGCTTAACACCAGTCTTGTCAGCCATTACCTTAAGCAAATTCTTGAAGTTGTAATCATGGTATTGCAATACGTGATCAACAAGCTTCTTACGTGGGAAGTGAATGTTGTTCAAAAGGTAGCTGTTGATGTCGACCATATTGTGGTTTTCATCATAAAGGTTGATTACTTCGAGGTCATCTTCATCGAATTCAGCGATGTAGAAGTTAGCGAAAACCTTCAAGTAATCAGGTTGTTCCTTGAATTCTTCAGCTGGCATGGTAGTCTTGTTAGCTTTTGGCATTACGACTTTAAGTTCGTCGTTTTCTTCTTCATTTTCTTTATTTGCTTGAGCTTGTGCGTTTTTTTCTTCTTCAGTCAAAGTTGTTACCCCTTTATTTAGAAAATAAGTAGTACAAAGTCAATAATAATTCTATCTACTTTTGCAAATAAAAGCAAATGTAACTAATCAACTTTACTACTATTAAAGGTTACTTTCCAGTCTTGCCACCTTGGGTGCTTGTCCCGGCAGCTGAAGATTGGGTTGATGATTGAGTAGAGGATTGTGCGGTGTTGGATTGTTGCTTGTCATCTTGGTCGCTTGATTGACTGCTCTGCTTGTCGGTATCGCTTGAAGATGATTGCGCAGAACTGTTCTTGTCCTTGTCTTGCTTCTTGTCGCTGCTAGAGCTGGAAGAATCGTTGCTATTATCAGATGACTTGCTTGAATTAGAATCGTTAGAAGAATTATCTTCCTTATTATTGTCATCCTTACCATTATTGCCGTCGGCAGGGCCGGATTTAGGATTCTGACCTTTGTTTGAACCGGATGTGTTGGTAGTATTCTCATGTTGGACGGCGTTGGTATGATGAATGTAAGCACCGGCGCCGCCTCCACCTAAGACGAATAGCGCAAAAATAGTACCCCAAAAGATTAATTTCTTCATTATGTTTCGTAACTCACCCTTGATTAGAAAAATTATTTCAACAAATTTGGCCCATTTTTGGGTTTCAAATTGTTAATAATAGTGTAAGACATCTAGCCAGCCGGTTGATTACAAAATGCTCAAAATTTAACAAATATTAATAGTAGGAGAGAACTAAACATGAATTTTGAATTAACTGAACAATCAATCCAATTTACTTTCGGTAACAAGAAATACAAGAGCGGACTTAAGAACCGTACCTTCAAGAATGTCGCTAAGGATGCGCAAGCTGATGCCCTTCAAAATGTGGGTAAAGCAATTGCAAGTCTTCAAGACGATTCACTTGATGATGCGGTCTTAATTCAGAGAAGACGTATTGTGGAAGCAGCTGAATAATTAGGCAAGATAAGTTAGTTAATATATTAAGGAAAACAAGGAGAAATTTAAATGGCTAAGACTACTAAGACTTTGAAGTTAACTTTTTTGAATGGTAAGAACAAGAAGACAAGTGTTACGTTGGGGGATGCAGTAGATAATCTTACTGCGGAACAAGTTCGCGGTGCGATGACTACTATTGCGCAAGCCAACGTGTTTGAGAAAGACGGTGTTAAGAATTACGTTACTCCTCAATCTGCTTCATATATTGAACGTACTGTTAGCGACATCTTTAACGATGGGGATACTGATCAAGCAGAATCTGCAGACAAGCAAGGCTAATCTTGAGTTGTTATTTGAGGTCATAGATTTACTAAAAAGTAAACTTGTTAAAAAGTGAAGAAACACACTAGTTTAAATACGAACTCTTTGTAGAAACATTAATGAAAATATTACTTTTTTGTTGAAGTTTGTTATACTTTTGTAAAAAAAGATAAAGATTCTAAAAGAAAAAAGGCGGACGAGAGCCCGCTTTTTTATTGTTATAGCTAGGATTTGGCTATTTATTAAAAAAGAGGTCGGCTAAACGTTGATGTGACGGAAAAAGTGAGAAATATTACAAAAGAAAGATTTCAGTTTATTTAACTTGCTATTTTGTGAAGAGGTTAGTACAATATGAATCGTGGTAAGTAATAGGACGTGCTTCAGGCGTGCAGCCTGTACGCATGCTGATCCTTCAGCAAGACTACTACCTCGCGAGAGTTATAAACTCGTGGATCTTGCTTTGAATGATTTTGTACATTATAGGCTCCTATCACCATGCTGAACCTATGGCCTATTACATTTTTTATATTTCAAGGAGGAAAAGACCACATGAAGAAAAATTTAAGAATCGTTAGCGTTGCTGCTGCTGCTTTACTTGCTGTTGCTCCAGTTGCTGCAACTGCTGTATCTACTGTTTCTGCTGCAGACTCATCAGCTGTAACTACTGCTAATGCAAGCAAAGCTGTAACTACTGTTGATCTTGGTGGTAACAACTCAGCAACTGTTGCTCAAAATTCAGATGTAAATCTTGCTACTAACTTTACTGCTATTGCCTATGTTGCAGGTCAAAGTGGTGCTCAAGGCACAAGCGGCGTTGTATCTGGTTCAGTATCAGCAACTTACAACGGCCAAACTTACACTGGTAATTTAACTACTGATGTTAACAAGAATACTAAGGTTTACAAGGCAGCTACTAATAAAGAAGTTGATGTAAATTCAGCTGATTTTGATGCTGGTCAATACTACGCAGTTATTCCAAATGTTTCATTTAACTTTGGTTCTGCTAACGCAAACAAGAAGGTTACCATTACCCTTAAGGGTGGTGTATTGACTCCAGCTGCTTCATCAGTTCCTAAGGGTGAAACTGCTAAGGCTGGCGAAACAGTTACAGTACAATTAGACCAAAATGGTGTTGCAAACTTTGACTCTGTTCAAACTCCTAACTTTAAGGCTGTAAACCCATTCAGCACTTCAACTGTTGCTTGGTACCAAAACAATAACGTTGTAACTTCAGCTAACGTAACTGTTAACGCAGGTAACAATAGCTTGGTTAATGTTAGCCAAATCGTTGCAGCTTTAAACGGCTACACTCCATACGAATTAACTCGTGGTGAAAATGGTAAAGTAGATTCAAAAGCTGTAACTTCACCTATTACTGTTGATGCAGTTAAAGATCAATTAAAGGCACAAAATATTGCTGTTGATGGTGCTAATTACTTTACTGCACCAACTTCATTAAGCTTGAAATTTACTGCTACTGCAAACAATAGTAATGCTTCTGCTGAATTACCAGTTACTGTTTCAATTCCAAACGGTAAGGTAACTACTGTTGAAAGCGTATCAAAGACTATTATGCACAACGCATACTACTACGACAAGGATGCTAAGCGTGTTGGTACTGACAAGTTGACTCGTTACAACTCAGTAACTGTTTCACCTAAGACTACTACCATCAACGGTAAGGCTTACTACGAAGTAGTTGAAAACGGCAAGGCAACTGGCAAGTTCATCAACGCAGACAACATCGATGGTACTAAGCGTACTTTGAAGCACAACGCATACGTTTACAAGTCATCAAAGAAGCGTGCTAACAAGGTTGTTCTTAAGAAGGGTACTGAAGTAACTACTTACGGTGGTTCATACACATTCAAGAACGGCAAGCAATACTACAAGATCGGTAACAACACTGAAAAGACTTACGTAAAGGCTTCAAACTTTTAATTAAGTCTAAGTAGTATATAAGGAAAACGAGGCAAATGCCTCGTTTTTCTTTTGCTCTAAAAAAACAGCATGCTTCCTGCATGCCAGCTTTCCAGGAACTATTTTACTTAATTACAATTTTCACCTAATAATTTTCTTCCGTAAATTGCAATAATAAATTGAACACTTATGCTGTTTGATAGATACGATCCAATTCCTTTTCAAAGATTTCATCTGGGGTATGATATGCTAAGATCTTTCTCGGCAGTGAATTGCACCAGGTTTCAATATTAATGATGTCTTGAAGAGAATAGTTATTGATGTAATCACCTTTAGGTATGAACCCACGAATAAGGCCGTTACGTCTTTCAACAGTGTCTTTATCGCAAGAAGTATATGGATGAGTATAGTAAACAAGCGTTTTAGAGACTTGCTCTAAATTAGCTAAATCCGCGAACTCCGAGCCATTATCAGTAGTGATTGTCTTGAGGATGTCGTTCCAGTGCTCGCTGTATTGTTTTTGAAGCGTTCTAAAAGCATGCATGACACTGGCAGCGGTCTTATCGATCGTTGATCTATTGTGGACGTTCTTCAACGCTTCGGCCAAGCTTTCTCTTATTTATGCGGATGCGATGAATTTTAGTGTTGCGTTTTAACTTTTCGGGCAAATCACAGTTTCTGCTATCCATTAATCCTTGATCGACATAGTTATACAGGGTTCTAGTACAAACCGTTTGATTACTAGAAAATTCTCCTATAGCCAAACTGCGATTGGCACATACATCAAGCGACCAGTCGTCTTCAGAGAAATGCTTGTTAACATATTCGATAAAATCAGATTTCTTCAAGAAGCCTGATTTGCGGCCACAATGGTATCGATTAGCCTGATAAACGCTTTGACCGTGATCAGCCTTGTACCGCCTCTGTTTGCCATGATAAAGAGAAACAGTACTTCATAGCTGATGGTAGACGGGGAACAACCAAGTTCACGTGCAATAGCTCTAAGAGAGAAGCCGTCTTTGATACGAGTTTGGATAATAACCCGCTCTTCGAATGATAAGTGTTTGCCTTTAATGCGCTGATTCATGGTAAAACATAAAGAGTCCATTTGTGACCTCCAATAGAAGTTTTTGTGGTTATTAACGTTCTATCAAACAGGCCCAGATGGGCTTTTATTTTTTACAAAGTGTTCAATTTAATTTTACAATCGGCCAAAGTTTTTCCATAACAATCGTCCTCAAAATTAAGGTGTAAATATGCATACTTAATCATTATTAAAATAACATAATTGAAATATTACTTTTATCATACAAATCAGCCGAATCCCTTGTTTTAAAATAACTTGCTAGATACAATAGAACTGTTAATAATAGGAGGAACCAACTTATGAAGAAGAGACTTTTGACCAGCATTGCTAGCGCAGTTATGTTGACTTCAGTAGCTACGCCAGTTGTAAGCAATGCTATAAATATTGTTCATAGCCAAAAAGTTTCCGCAGCAACAACCGATGAACAAGCAGAATTTTTAAACAAAGCCGCAAAGCAAGCAGTGAAGGCTGCTAAGAAGTACGGTACTTATCCATCAGTAATGATCGCCCAAGCCATCGTTGAATCTGGTTGGGGCCAATCAGGATTGGCAGTTAATGCGAACAATCTTTTTGGTATGAAGGCTGATGATAGTTGGACTGGTGCCACTTATACTTCCAAGACGCGTGAAGAAGATAAGAACGGCAAGAGTTACTACGTCACCGCTAAATTTAGAAAATACGATACATTGGAAGAATCATTCGAAGACAACGGACGAAAGTTGCGTGAAGGTGTTTCATGGCAACCACTTCGCTACAAGGGTGCCTGGATCGAAAACGCCGATAACTATGCTCAAGCTACCAAGGCTTTGACCGGTACTTACGCAACCGATACCCAATATGATTCCGCACTTAACTCAAGAATCACCGCTCACAATTTGAGCAAGTATGATCCAGTTATCACTAAGACTGCTAAGGTTTACACCGTCGAAAAGGGCGGCTCAGTCTACAACTGGCCAACCGACCACTCAGTTGCTAGTCCAGTCGGCTCAGTTAAGCAAGGCGAGAGGGTTACTGTAACCAAGACCATTACCTATAATGATGGCTCATCTAGAATGTATATCGACGGCAAGGGCTGGATCAACGGCAGTGCTCTTGGCAAGGGCAAGAAGAGCAGTAGCAGTGAACCAATCACTCAAGCTCCAAAGGGTGTAACCAAGATCCAAAAGAACTTGATGCACAATGCCTACGTTTATGACAAGAACGGCAAGAAGCTCGCTGGCAAGATGTTCAAGGTTAACGACGAAGAAGGCGCTAAGTTAATCAACACTTACGGCACCAAGACCATCAAGGGCAAGAGCTACTACCGTATTGGCGAAAATGAATACATCGCAGCCGGCAACATCGACGGTACCCTTAAGTTCTTGAAGCGTAATTCTTACGTTTACAACCAATATGGCAACCGCGACAACAACTTGAAGCGCAAGAAGAACGAACAAGTTGCTACCTACGGTAGCGCCGTAACTATTAACGGTGCCAAGTACTACAGAGTTGGTATCCGTCAATACATCAAGAAATCTAACTTCATGTAATAAAGGATGGTTTAGTGAAGCTAAAGAAATTAACGATCGCATTTATTGCGGCCATCAGTTTAATCGGTACGTTTAGTTTTAATAATGAAGAAACTCAGGCGGCATCGATTAACACTGAAGCTAAGAAATATAAGTACAGCGGTGTTACTTATTTATACAAAATGCTGAAGCTAGAAGGTATCAAGTACAACAAGTTCCCTGGTGTTGAATATCAAAATGGTAAGCCAGAAGGCATCGTTGTTCACGAAACTGACGATCCGGGTGCTACCGCCCACGATGAGGCTATTTACTTCAACCGCGAGTGGATGAACATTAATGCCTACGTGCATGCGTTTGTTGACAGCAACCAGGTTATTCAGATGAGATCGCCCGACATGGGTACTTGGGGTGCAGGTCAGCAGGCGAACAACCGATTTATTCAAGTTGAATTGTGTGAAGAAGATAGTAGGGATGCATTTATTAAGTCAATTAATAATGATGCGATCTACATTGCTAAGCTTTTACACCGTTACGATTTGAAGCCGGACAATGCCTGCGATGATGGTCAAGGTACGATTTGGTCGCACCACGCCGTCAGCAACTTCCTTGGTGGCACTGACCACGTTGACCCCGATGGCTATTTTGAAAAATGGGGCTACAGCATGGATCAATTTTATTCATTGATTAAGTATTACTACGACTTGCAAAAGAAGAATACTCAATCTCAATCTAACTTGAAGGACAAGGATAAGGATCCAAACAAGACTAAGGAAGAAATCCCAGTTGTTCAAGGTGCTGTAACTTTAGGTCACGATGCTTACATCTATGATGCTAAGGGCAATAACACCAAGAAGCTCAAGTATGCCGGCAGTCCAGTTGTGGTCATGGGCTACAAGATGATCAATGGCAAGAAGTACTACCAGATTGGCAAGGACCAATACGTAGTTGCTTCAAACATCGACGCAACGCCTAAGACCGTGAACAAGGATACTTACTTACGTACTCGCACTGGTGAGATCGAGAAGCAAAACAAGGTCAAGAAGGGCAGTCGTGTATTAGTCTACGGCAGCAAGATTACTATTAAAGGCCAAAAGTACTACGCACTGAATGCTACACAATATGTTTTAGCAAGTGACGTAAATTAAGAGAAAAACACGTCTTATTCCTAAAATTATGGGAATGGGGCGCGTTTTTTTGTATAATTGCTGTTGATTGAATGAGAAAAGGGGAGAGAAATGGCACAATTATCGCTATTCTTAGTCGTATTATTGGCATTAATCATTCCAATATTTATGGCTCGTTTTCAAATTAGCAATGTCCCAACCGCGGTAGCCGAAATTATCGTGGGGATTATCATGGGATCGAGTGGTTTCAACCTGATTTCTTCGACGCACGATCTGACTTTTTTGTCTAATCTGGGCGTGATCTTACTGATGTTTTTATCAGGGATGGAAATCGACTTCGATTTATTGCAAAGAAAGAATAATCCGAAGGGGAGATCACAAGCCGGAAAAATGGTTGATCCGCTGAAGACAGCCGTGATTGCCTTTAGTGGAATCGTCGTCATGGCTGTGGCCTTGGCCTTTGTTTTGAAATGGATCGGTTTGTTCAGCGAAGTTATGCTGGCTGCGATTATCTTGATGACCGTTGCTCTAGGCGTGGTGATTGCCACCTTGAAGGAAAAGGACATTTTGGGTCGGCCAATTGGCCAGACGATCCTGTTGACGGCTGTTCTTGGTGAAGTTATTCCACTGCTTTTGCTTACCATTTATGCATCAATCAACGGTGGTAATGCAGGACAATTATGGTTGATTATCTTGCTGTTTTTGGCCGCAATTTTTCTTTTGCGTAGATTTAAGCAACCATATTTGTGGTTTGCCAAGGTAACTAAGGCAACGACGCAACTAGATATTCGTTTGGCATTTTTCTTAATTTTTGCACTAGTTACTGTTGCCGAAACTGTTGGGGCTGAGAACATCTTAGGTGCCTTTTTGGCTGGGATGGTCATGAAGCTGCTTGAACCAAGTGAAGCAACTAAGGATAAGTTGACCTCAATTGGTTATGGCTTTTTTATTCCTATTTTCTTCATTATGACAGGGGTAAGATTGAATTTGCGTTCATTCTTGACCCATCCCTCAGCCTTAATGCTTTTGCCAGTCTTGGTTATTTTCTTATTGCTCGCCAAGTTGCCGGTTGTTTTAACCTACATGAGATTCTTTGAAAAGCGCAATGCTTTTGCCGGCGGCTTCTTAACTGCTACAACCATTACGATTGTTTTGCCAACCTTGCAAGTTGCGAGAAGATTGTACGCCATTACTTCAATGCAATCCGATGCCTTTATTTTGGCCGCAGTTATCGTATGTATTTTGAGTCCGATTGTCTTTAATTCAAGCTTCGTTTTGTCACCGGAAGACAGAATCAAGAAGACCGTTACCTTTATTGGGGCCAACGCCTTCACGGTGCCGGTTGCACACGATTTGCACGATAATTGGTACTCAGTCAAGATTTTCACTGCTAATAAGGTCGACTATGAAACTTACGACAGCCGAGTTGAGAATATTACTTTATTACCTGACTTGGATACAAAGACGCTGGAAAAGGCTGGCGCATATGATTGTGATATCTTTGTGGCTGCGAGTCACCAAGATGAGAACAATGCCGATTTGGCAAGGGATGCTAGAGAAGCTGGAGTAGAGCGTGTAATTGCACGACTCAGTCAGGTTGATAGCGATATTGTTGACGAATTTCATCAAAGAGATATTGAAATTTTCAACTTTACCAATATTCGTTCTGCCTTGATGCGTGCGTTGATTGAGTCACCGACTGTTTACCGGATTCTTACTGATACGAAGAATGTGCTTTACTCAGTTAAGGTTACGAATACGCATTACACTGGGCGTCCTTTGGCCGATTTGGACTTTATCGACAAGATTACGGTCAGTCGAATTTGGCGTGGAGATCAGTGGCTGGCTCCGCACGGCTGGACTGTGATTGAGCCCGGGGATGTTTTGGTCTTCTCTGGTGAATTCAAGGATGCTGATCAGGTACGGAATTTGTTGAGTAGTCATGAATAATTTTAGGGAAGTCATCCATTTGGATGGCTTTTTTGTTTGGAATGTATTCCAAATGAGAGGCAAAAATGGAGTTTATTTGGAACGTATTCCAAATGGTTGATAAAATTAGTGCAAGGAAGTGAATAATATGGTAGAAAAACGATACGTTGCTAGAACTGAATACCTCGATTTTTTAAAGAGACATCAAGGAAAACAAATTATCAAAGTCGTTTCTGGTGTTAGAAGATCCGGAAAAACAATTTTATTTTCGCAGTTTCAAGAATATCTTCGGTCTAGTGGTGTAGCACCTGAGCAGATAATCACCATTAATTTTGAAGATATGGCTAATGAATCTTTGCGCGATCCGTATGCTTTGTATAAATATTTAACCAATCGTCTTGATGATGGCAAGATGACCTACATTTTTTTGGATGAAATTCAGCACGTTACTGATTTCGAAAAAGTAGTTGACTCATTGTTCATTAAAGACAACGTGGATTTATACATCACAGGCTCTAACGCTTATTTCTTGAGTGGTGAAATTGCGACATTGCTGACGGGTCGCTATGTGCAAATAAATATGTTGCCACTATCTTTCAAGGAATTTGTGGAATGGCACAAGCAGAACGATTTATTCACTAACGATACAGATATGTTCAATGAGTATTTGAAGAGCTCATTTCCTTATACATTGTTTGTCCAAGATGAACAAGAAAGAATGGAATATCTGCAGGGAATCTATTCGACAATTGTTTTAACCGACATTGTTACCAGGCTTAAGGTGAGGGATGTCCCTGTTTTGGAGAGAGTAATCCGTACTTTGTTTAGTGACATTGGTAGTGCAATTTCGATTAGCAATATTGCTAATACCTTGAAAAGTGCTAAGCTGCCAGCAGACAATAAGACGATTGACCGATATGTGGAAGGTATTCTGAACAGCTTGCTAATGTACGAAGCTAAGCCATATGATATTCACGGCCGTTCGATTTTACGTGCTAACAGTAAATATTATGCTGTTGATTTGGGCTTGCGGCGTTTGCTTTTACCAGATCACCAACAAGATTATGGTCACATCATCGAGAACATTGTCTTTTTGGAATTGAAGCGCAGATATCCGCATGTTTATGTCGGTCGAAGCAATGATTTGGAAGTTGATTTTGTGGCATTGAATGTCAAAAATGAAGCAAGATATTTCCAAGTTGCTTTGACTACATTAGACGAAAAAGTGCTGGAAAGAGAATTACGTCCGTTGAAACAAATTCATGATTCTTATCCGAAGTATTTATTGACGATGGATACTTTGAATAAGGATGCTAATTATGATGGTATTCAGAAGATGAATATTTTGGATTGGCTTTTGGAAAGAGATTAGAGAGCAAAAATAAAAGATTGATTATCAACGCTTTTGTAGCGAAGATAACCAATCTTTTTTAGTTTAATTTTTTATTCCTCAGAATTTCTTGCAGCAGTCAAAATTTGCATTGACTCAAGCGTATTCACAAATGCTTCATCAGCTTTCACCGTATCATGATTATCGATGATCTCACTAAACGCATTAAACTCGCTCGTCATACGGTGGTCGTATTTATTCAAGTTGTAACGCTTAGGTTCTTTGCCTCGCATTTGTACTGTAAAGTTGTTAAGTTCGCCAGTTGAGCCATCGATATAGATGCTGCCTTTTTCACCTTCGATGAATGAACGTGGCGTTACGTAGCTGTCCTTTGATGCGGTGAGGGATGCTTGTTTGTCAGGGTAGGACAAGTGCAAGATACCTGATGTATCAACGCCTTTTTGCATGTTGGCGTAATATTGAACCTTATCAGGCAAGCCGAACAAAGCCGCTAAAAGATGGATGTTGTAAATGTTCAAATCCATCAAGGCACCACCATCTTTATTTGGATCAAAGACTGGTGCAATCTTGCCTTCAAGGAAAGCATCATAACGGCTTGAGTATTGCGTATAGTTCATGTTCACGATATGAATTGGGGCAATATTCTTGAGCTCTTTTTGAATTTGCTTGAAGTTCTCTAAGTAAAGATTGGTAATTGCTTCAAGAATGATCAAATCTTTTTCGTCGGCAAGCTGCTTCAATTCTTTTGCTTGTTCAGTGCTTTCGACAAATGGCTTTTCGCAGATTACGTTTTTACCATGCTCTAATGCTTCTTTGGCAATCTCATAGTGCAAGAAGTTTGGCACAGCCACGTAAACCGTATCGACATCTGGATCTACCATCATTTTTTCGTTATCAGTGTAGGTTTTCTTAATGCCATATTGGTTAGCTAATTCCCGAGCAATATCTTTGCTACGGACAGTTGATGAAATTGCTGTGAGTTCTAGATTGTTGATCTTATCAGCAGTCTTCAAAAAATCGTGGACGATCATTCCACTTCCGATAATTCCTAATTTCATAATTCAACCTCTACTTTTTCTTACTATTATTATCAGTTGTTGGCAATGGCTTAGCATTAGTTGCGGAAGTTGGCACTCTTAAGAAGTCGTGGTTACCAAAGTTGCCGTAACTTTGACCAACCTTAACGGTCATCATATTGCCAAGCTTCATGTTAACGAATACGTTGAAGCCAGCCAATTTGTTGTCTCTAACCACAGTCTTAACGGTCATATTCTTGTACTTGCCATATTTTTGAATTTGCTTAAAGACCTTAGCTTGGTTGGAGCTTTGAGCTACAGTATTAAAGACTGGCGCTGCTGCTTTTTTCATTAAGTCCTTGTCTTTGATATTAGCAGTCAAAGTGTAAGTCTTTTCCTTCTTATTACGTTTCATCTTGTAGGCGTTAACCAAAGTGTCGCTTGGATTATGGATCAAACGATTATTCATAATCGCGTCAGTCAAATCTGCGTATGAGTGACCCGTTAATTTTTCAAGATCAGCCTTGTACCAAGTATCACGACCATTGATGTAGACGTTGTTCAGGTTGACCCATTCTTCGCTTGAACGAGTCTTGCCCTTGCTGGTTGTTTGGTTAGTAATATGGTAGACAGTTGATTCGCCACCAAAGGTAGTGCTTGCCAAGGCTACTTGGCTAGAAGTGTCAGTGCCCAAGGTAACAGATTGGATGACTTGGCCACTTCTGAAGCTCTTTTTAGCCTTCTGCACTACCTGACTTTTAGTTAAAACTGGGTCGGCAGTGTTTTTCTTTTGCTGACTGCAGCCACCCAGTAAGAATAGGGTAGCGAGTGAAATACCAATAAATGCTTTTTTAAGTTTTGTATTCATAATTTTTCTCCTATAGTTACACCTATTATTATATACGAAAAAAGCCCGAATCTCTTTGGATTCGGACTTAGTATTAATTGTTCGTGCTCATTTTTCCTAAATCGACTGCGCCTTTTTTAACATTGGCAGGAACCTCTAAGTTCTTGATCTGGTCAATTTGATCAGCATTCATCGTGAAGGTTCTCTTTTGGCCTTCGTCTTTATAAGTAGAGAGCACCTTTACATCGGTGATGTGGTAGCTTTTATCAACGTCGATTTTGATTTCATTATTGATTGGTTTCACGTTGTCTAAATCGATACCGATCAAAGCAGTGATCGCAGAATCGGAAACGATGGCGTTCCAAATTTTCTTATTGTTTCCTTTATAAGAGAGGACGTAATCGTTGCCATTGGGTTTAACTTTAAAACTCTTGCTGGTAGCAACGAATGGATCAAGCATGTTGTCTAAACTGTCTGTTAATACAGCATATGAACTGCTTTTGCCTAGTTTGGTCTTAAACCAGTGACTAGAACTGGTGCCTTTCATTTGGATGTAGTTGTTTTTACCTTCAATCCACATCTTATAGTGGTTGGAAGCTGTGGCCACATTAGCGTAGATGACTGTTGGATCCTTAACGTATTGAGCTTCTGCTTTTTGAATCGTTTGCCCATTTTCAGTTTCGTTCCAAGTAGTATGCATCGAATCGAACTTGGTATTTTGCGCCTTAGTCAAAATCGTTTTGGCACTTGGCAAAGTATTTTCTTTTTTAGTAGTAGATTTATTATTTGAACAGCCTGCTAACAGCAAGACAAAAATGCCAATGAGGCCGATGATAATTTTTTTATTTTTGAATACCATAATTCCGCACTTCTTTTTTGATTAATATTTTCTGTTCTAAGTTAGCACAAAAGGGTAAATATTTGAAACAATGTCTAAAAATTAATGTTTTTTTGTCATATCTCTATGAAAAAAACTGCGAAATGTGTAAAATATGGGTGAAACATTGAATTTAAAAGGAGATATTTCATGTCAAAATTAGTTTTAATCCGTCACGGTCAAAGTGAATGGAACCTTTCAAACCAATTTACTGGTTGGGTTGACGTTAACCTTTCAGAAAAAGGTGTTGAAGAAGCTAAGAAGGCTGGTCGTTTAATCAAGGAACACGGTCTTGAATTTGACCAAGCTTACACTTCATTATTAACTCGTGCTATCAAGACTTTGCACTACGCACTTGAAGAAAGTGGCCAACTTTGGATTCCAGAAACTAAGACCTGGAGACTTAACGAACGTCACTACGGTGCTCTTCAAGGTTTGAACAAGAAGAAGACTGCTGAAAAGTACGGCGATGAACAAGTTCACATTTGGCGTCGTTCATACGATGTTTTGCCACCAGCTATTGATGACGACAACAAGTACAGCCAAGCTCACGACCGTCGTTACGCAAACTTGGACCCACACATCGTGCCTAAGGCAGAAAACTTACACGTATGTCTTGACCGTGTAATGCCATTCTGGGAAGATCACATTGCTCCAGACTTACTTGATGGCAAGAATGTAATTATCGCAGCTCACGGTAACTCACTTCGTGCTTTGACTAAGTACATCGAAAACATTTCTGACGACGACATCATGAACCTCGAAATGAAGACTGGTGAACCAGTTGTTTACACATTCGACGAAAACCTTGATGTTGTTAACAAGGAAAAGTTGGACGACTAATTAAATAGTGGTTATTCACACAAAAAGGACTTCGAATTTTCGGAGTTCTTTTATTTTTTAGGGTAAAAAAAGACATCCCCGGAAGGGATGCCCTTTTTCATCAACTTGCTCCAAAAATTTTAATATATTATTCTATTTCATATTTTTTGAAACAAGTATATTATATTATAAACAAAGAAAAACTGCCATTTTTTTCTAAGAAAGAGGCAAAAAGTATGAAAATCTTAGTAACTGGGTTCGATCCTTTTGGTGGTGAAAAAATTAATCCGGCTATCGAAGCCGTAAAGAAGCTGCCAGATGAAATCGACGGCAATCAAATCATTAAACTAGAAGTACCGACGATTTTTTATCAAAGCGCCAAGGTAGTTAAAGAAGCAATAACAAAATATCAACCAGACATGGTCATCAACGTCGGCCAAGCAGGTGGCCGAGCTGCCATTACACCTGAAAGAATTGCTATTAATTTTCAAGCGGGCTCAACTCCCGATAATTCAGGCAAGGGTCCAAAAGAAGGCGAAATTGAAGCAGACGGTGCCGACGGTTACTTCACCCAATTGCCAATTAAAAAGATGGTCACTGCCATGAGAAAAATAGGCATCCCTGCCGAAGTCTCAAATTCCGCTGGCACGTACGTCTGCAACCACCTTTTCTACGAGGTGCAATACATGCGCGCACGCGAATTTCCTAACCTAAAAGCCGGCTTCATTCACATTCCATTTTTGCCTAGCCAAGCGAAAAATGGTCGTCGTCCATCCATGAATTTAAGTGACATGGTAGAAGGGTTAACCGCTTCCATTAAAGTGGCAGTAGCTGGCTAAAGATTGACAGTACCCCCCTTCAAGTGCTATTTTTGTCTTTAGAATTAAAGTTGGGAGAAAAATATGCAGACAATTGATGATTCTCTCTTTCAAGTCTCTGTCGATGAGAATGGGGCCAAGGTGGCCCACTTAATATCAGTAACTGATAATTATGACTATCTCGGCGAAGAAGGGACTAAAGAGGGTACGGCAATTGCTTTTCCAGTGATCAATCATGATAATGACTGGGCCAGCAAAATGCCTTGGACTGTCGTTGATAAAGGCGATACTCGAGTGAGTTTGACTTTAATTGATACACCGAAAAGCTATAAGAAATTCCCGTATCACTTTGAAGTGATGACTACATATGCCTTAGAGGGCAATCAAGTCGAGATAACCTTTTTTCTAAAGAATTCTTCGCATAAAGAAATGCCATTTTCATTAGGTTTTGTTCTACCAAATAATTGGCCTACTGAAGAGGGGATTAACAAAATTAGTTTAAATAATGGAAAACATGAAATTGATGTTGCTTCAACTGATTTTAAATTAAATGTAGAAGAAGATCATGTTACCGCATTTATTGATGAGATCAAGCTTGAAGCAGAAAGTAGCAAGACTTTTGCTTTAAATTTGACTTTGAAGTAAAAATAAGTAACGATTTTAATAAGATATAGGAAGCAGGTCAGCGATGATTTGCTTTTTTTGTTATAATACACTCAATGTGAATTTACATATAGGTATGACTTATGGAGAAAAAAAGACAATATCGTCCGAAAAGCACGCGAGTGCAAAATCATAAATATCGAAAACACCACATTTGGCCGTGGATTGTTGGTTTAGTTGTGCTAGCTGCAGTTGGCGCAGCAATTGCGTACTTTACTTCTGTTTACTTTAAAACGAAGAATGCAGTTGATAAGACCTATGATCCCCATACTGCAGTGAAAACTACAGGTGAATTTAATGGAAAGAAATGTTTTGCCGTTTTACTAATGGGTACGGATACCGGTGCCTTGGATAGAACGGAGAAGCGGGGTAGAACCGATACCATGATTTTAGCTGTAGTTAACCCTGCAAAGAAGCGCTACACGCTGATTTCTATTCCGCGTGATACGATGGCACAGATGATTGATGCCGATTCTTTCCAAACTGAAAAGATCAATGCCGCGTATGAACTCGGCGGTGCCAAGATGTCAATGGACAGCGTTTCGAAATTGATTAATGTGCCGATTAAGTATTATGCCGTGGTTAACATGGGCGGAATCATGAAGATGATCCGTTATGTTGGCGGTATTAACATTCGGCCAGCGCTCAGTTTTGAATATGGCGGTTATATCTTTAAGAAGGGCAAATTAACGCACATGGGCGGTGCCGGCGCACTGGCCTACTCGAGAATGCGTTATGATGACCCACGCGGCGACTACGGCCGACAAGAAAGACAGCGTCAAGTGATTACGACTTTGATCAAAAAGGCAATCTCTGTCAGTTCGCTGTCGAATCTTGATTCGATCTTAACGTCGGTATCAAGCAACGTCCGCACTAACTTGCCATTTAGCGCTTTGCAACAGATCGCGACGAATTATCGTGGCTGTGCGAAGACGTCTTCTAGCGACTATCTGCATGGCTATAATGCGATGATTGATGATGCTTCATATCAAGTTCAACCAACTAGCGAATTGCAGCGAATTTCTGATAAGGTTCGCACAGAATTAGGTCTTGAAAAAGAAACCATCAGCAATAACGAAACTTACCAAAATGAGCGCAATATTGCTCATGGCTTTAGTTTCAAAAGCGATAAGACGCAAGACTACCATATTTATGACTACACGGGAGATGATGATAATTGATGACGCCTATTTATGCGACACTGATCGGTTATCTCTTTGGTAATTTTCTGACTGCGATGGTTGTCGGAAAAATCTTTTTGAAAATAAATCCTACTCAATATGGTTCACATAATCCTGGAACAGCCAATATGGGTGCTGTTTTTGGTAAAAAATGGGGCATCTTAACATGTCTCGGTGATTTGCTTAAAAGCTTAATTGCCTTATTTATTGTTTACTTTGCTTTTCCAGGTCACATTAACATTGCTTTTGCCGGACTCGGCTTGATTTTAGGACATTGCTTTCCATTCTGGAATCATTTCCAAGGCGGCAAGGGAGTTGCGGTTGCAGCTCAGATCACAGTGTTCTATGATTGGAAGGCTGGTTTTGCGACATTACTGGTGGCCCTCGTGCTAACAGCAATCATGCAAAATTTGACGATTCCGCCTTTAGTGTTTATGCTTTTATTCAGTGTTTATGAATTTCTGCAAAACCAAGAGGCAGGAATCATCTTTATGGCGATTACTTTAATCATGGTCTTCAAGTTTTGGAAGGATATCGTAGATTTCTTTACCGGCCACGGCAAGAAGGTCGATATTTTATACTCGATCAAGAAGAAGCTTGGGATCAAGAGTAAGTAATGGCAAAAAAGAATTTTTTAGTAAGGACATAGACTAAGAAAATGAGTGAGATTAAGAATAAAAAATCACTAGGTGTTGTCCAAATTATCTGTATAATTGTGGCAGCATTTTTCATGCTAGTACAAATGTTCTCATGGGGTAGCCTGTTTGGTAGACTTCCACTCAGCACTTTAATGAGATACATCCCTGGACTGCTAGACTGCAGCACGATGGTGCTTGTGCCAATGGTCTTTGGGGCTGTCTACAGCAAGAAGAAGGTCCATCCAACTGAGGCCTTCAGATTCTGGATTATGGCAGTTGTCACACTAGTATTGCTGTATTTGGTCAACTTTATGAAGCGACCAGGCAGCTTTAATATGTGGAAGTTGTGGGGCGTATTTTTCCCAGTACTAACTAGTACATCAGTACTACTTGCTGGATTAATCTTCAGTATGTTGGCTCAGCCATACATCTATGAACTGCAACATCGCATTACTACTAAGCAAAACTTGCTTTTGCTTAGTGCATTGACTTTGGTAGGATTTGCCACTAACGCTGGTACAATGATTTTCAACTACTCCATCTATGGTATTTACCTAATCTTGTACTTCGCATGGGGTATGTTTTTAGCTAATGTCAAAATCCCTAAGAAGGTATTTGGCTGGACGATTGGTGCCGGCATCGTATCATTCTTTGTAATGTTCATCGGTGTTCCCGGATTTAACGGTGTTTACTGGTACCAACGTTTATCTGGTCGTAGTGGTGTTTATTCTTGGAATCCAAGATTCTTAAGCAACGTTACATCACCATTTCTATTCTTAATGGTTCTTGCCGCATTTTTGATTTTTAGAAAAGTAATCGTTAGTTTCTCTGCTAAGGAAATGCGCTTCTTTATTCCGGTTGTAATCTTTATGGATGCCCCAATTATCGGCGGCTTTGTAAGATCATTCCGCTTCACTAACAGCGCCGGATTTAACAAGTTCTTGATGATTATCATCATGACGATTGCGGCCTTTATTTTGGACTATCTGTATGAACGATATCTGTTCAAATTTAAGCCGGTCAAAAATGCAATTACATTCTTTAATAAACATGATAATCTGGCGCAAATTGTCGAAGATCTCTGGGGCAAGTTTACTGCTTGGGTTGTGGAAAACAGAGTAAGACTTCTTACTTGGGGTTGGTTCTACATCTTGAGTTTCGTCTCATTCTTGATCGAATCAGACAATTTACGTATTCAAATTACTACTGCTACAGACATCAACGCAGTTATCTTCTTGCTCGGGACTAGATTCTTCGCCATCATTTTGACGGCTATCTTCCTCGACGCAATGTTTGCGATCTTCTACTTCATTACTACGCGTTACTGGACTTCAACAGTTTTAGTCAGCGTAATTACTATTGGTTGGGCTATTGCCAACAAGATTAAATTGAACCTTCGTGGTGAACCAATTTACCCAACCGAAATTGACGAAATCGTAAACTGGAAGACCTTGCTTCCAATGGTTGGTCAAAAGACAGTCATTATGGTTGCCGTTGCATTGGTCATTGTCATTGCATTATGTGTCTTCCTTGAAATCAAGTTTCCAATTAAGAAAAAGGGTTCATGGAAACGTCGTGGTATTTGGGCATTACTCAGCTTGCTCTTATTCATGACACCAATGCGCTTTAACCACGATGGCGGTATGATCTACCACATCAACCGTGGTTTTGACAACAAGCAATCATTCAGAAACCCTGAACGTGATATTCAAATTAACGGGCCATTATTGAACTTCTTGAACTACTTCGACTTGCAAATTATGAACAAGCCAGCCAACTATTCAGAATCTACAATCAAGCATTTGGCCCAAAAGTACAGCAAACTTGCTGATAAAATTAACAAGACAAGAAAGAATACTTTAAAGGATCAAACTATTGTCTACAACTTGAGTGAAAGTTTTGTTGATCCATATACTTTCCCAACAATTAAGATTGATCCAAAAACTCCAAACCCAGTTAAGTTTATCCAATCAATGAAGAAACGTGCCACATACGGTAGCATGCTTAGTGCCGGTTACGGTGGTGGTACTGCCAACATGGAATGGGAAACTTTGACCGGATTCAACATGGGTATGTTCAAGTCAACCTTGACTCCGTATGTACAAATCGTACCAAACTACGACTTCTACCCAACCATTGGTATGGACTTCAACTACAAGTCAGCTGTTCACCCATTCATTGGTACTTACTACTCAAGAGTAGAAGACTACAAGAGATTTAAGTTTAACAAGTTCGTTTACCTTGGTTCTAAATACAAGATCATTGATCAAAAGAAACTTGGTAAGAGTACTTACAACTCTGACTTCACTGCTTATGCTAACGGTTTGAAACAAATCAACAGCATGAAGGGTGGTCAATTCATTAACTTGATCTCAATTCAAAACCACATGCCTTACAACAACTGGTATCCAAACAACGAATACATGGGCAAGGTATCTGGTGAACTCTTCAACACTGCTGCCGTTCGTGAACAAATGGCAACTTACATCAAGGGTACGCAATACACCGACAAGGCAGTTAAGAAGTTTATTGGTCAAATCGATAAGATCAAGAAGCCAATTACTATTGTCTTCTACGGTGACCACTACCCAAGCATCTTGTCACAAAACTACACTGGCAAGTATCCAGTTCAAATGCACTCAACTCGCTACTTCATTTACTCAAACAAGTACGCAAGAGAACATGGTGCTAAGAACAAGTTGACCCACAACACTAACTTCGTCAACACTAGTGACTTCACTGCTATGATGCTTGAACAAACAAACACTAAGGTAACTCCTTACCAAGCACTTTTGACTGAAGTTCACGAGAAGCTTCCTGCAATTACCATTAATTTCAATGGTGACAAGGGCTTCCAATTGGTTGACCAAAAGGGTCACTTTGTAGATCCTAAGAAGTTGACTTCAGAACAACAAGCTATATTGAACGATTACGAAATGGTTCAATATGATATGACCGCTGGTCAAGCTTATGGTTTGAAGGCTAAGGGCTTCTACAAGATGAACAATTAAAATAAATAAGAAAAGGACTAGAGCACTGCTTTAGTCCTTTTTGTTTATGTAATGATAAAATAATAGATATGAGTATAAAGATTAAAAGGTGAAAACAATGAAGAAAATTTTAGCAATGGCACTTGCTAGTGTTGCTGGCTTAACCTTTATGGCTACACCGGTTAACGCTGCAAGCAAACCAAATATGGTAATTGGTCAACGTAAAACTTTACAAAAGGGTCAAAGATATCATTTTTACATTAATGCAGCTGGTCGTGTCCGAATTAACGGTAATGCTAAGTTTACGATGACCAATAGTTCACGCAATAAAATTGCCAACTATGGTTCAAGCAAGAACCAAGTATTTTATTTGCGCAAGGGTAACTATTATTTAACCCCAACTAATACGGCTAGCGTTAACTCTAACTTTACGAATTTAACTAAGATTCGCAAAGATTTTGAAACAGTAGTTGAGACTAAAAAGAACGTCAATGATGTAAATCATCCAATGGAAATCAAGAGTGGTGATCATATCAAGGGGATGCTAGGCTTCTACAACTACGATGAAACTGATGCTTATACGTTTAAATTGGATGAGCCTTCCAAAGTAACTTTTGACGTTAATGCTTTGCCAATCTACCCAGGCCATTACCAATATTACAGTTTGCGTTGGAAACTTAATAGTAACGGCTATCCATTGAACATCTTTACTAAGGAAAAGAGCCAAAAAATTGTTTACAATTTGTCTCAAGGTACTTATACAGTAAGATTGTCTAATCTACGTGGTCGGTATAACTTTGATTTCAAGATTGAAGATGGTAGTGATACTGTCCCAAGTGCATCTAAGATTGAATCAGTTACCGATGAAAAGGATGCTGTACGAGTTAATGTAGCTCAAGCGGATAATGCCAAGAAATATGAATTAATGTTCACCCAAAAGGCAACTAACGGTAATGCCACTATTGGTATTCCATTCCAAAATGAAAGACTTGTAGGTCAAGCATTAGGTACAAGCACAACAATAGTAACTGATCCAGTTTTTCATAATCCTTCATACGGCATGACTTTTAAGCCAGTTGATGGACAAACATATTTAGTGCGTGTACGTGGCATAAATAGTGACACTTATCGTGGTCAAATCGATGCAGACAAAACACCAGTAGGTGAATGGTCAGATCCATATGAATTTACCTACCATGCACCTAAAAATTAAATTAAACGGTTGACTAAAACCGTTTTTCTAGTTAAGATCGTACTTAACGATAAGTAGCAAATCGATTCAGCGTTCAGAGAACTAGCGGTTGGTGTGAGCTAGACAGGTCGATTTTGACGAAATACTGATAGGGTGGTTTCTTTATCAACCAATAGAGATGCCGAATAGGCATGAACGTGGGTGGTACCACGGCTAAAGATGATAATTAGTCGTCCCTTGAGATTTATTCTCGAGGGGCGTTTTTTATTGGGGGAAAAATATGGCAAAATTTGATATTTTAGAAGACTTAAAGTGGCGCGGCGCCATTAACCAACAAACTGACGAAGAAGGCTTAAAGAAGTACTTGGCTGAACACGATGATTTGGCCCTTTACTGTGGTACTGACCCAACTGGTGACTCACTTCACATCGGTCACCTTATTCCATTCATGATCTTGAAGAGATTCCAAATGGCAGGTTACCATCCAGTAATCTTAATCGGTGGTGGTACTGGTGCAATCGGTGACCCATCAGGCCGTAAGACTGAACGTGTTCTTCAAACTGCTGACCAAGTTAAGCACAACGAAGAAAGTTTGACTAACCAAATGAAGAAGTTGTTTGGTACTGAAAACTTCGAAATTCGTGATAACGCAGAATGGCTTGGCAAGCTTAATTTGATCGACTTCTTGCGTGACTACGGTAAGTACTTCCAAGTTAACAACATGATCAACAAGGATGTTGTTGCTAGCCGTCTTGAAAATGGTATTTCATTCACTGAATTCACTTACCAAATTTTGCAAGCCATCGACTTTTACCACTTGAACAAGGAAGATGGCGTTCAATTACAAATTGGTGGTAGTGACCAATGGGGCAACATCACCGCTGGTATCGACTTGATCCACAAGCTTGAAGGTGCAGATCGTCCAGCATTTGGTTTGACCATTCCATTGATGCTTAAGGCTGACGGTACTAAGTTTGGTAAGTCAGCTGGTGGTGCTGTCTGGCTTGACCCAGAAAAGACTAGTCCTTACGAATTCTACCAATTCTGGATTAACCAAGACGATCGTGACGTTGTTAAGTACCTTAAGTACTTCACTTTCCTTAGCCATGAAGAAATCGAAGATTTGGCTGAAAAGACTGAAAAGGAACCTTGGAAGCGTGCTGCTCAAAAGAAACTTGCTGAAGAAGTTACTAAGTTCGTTCACGGTGAAGCTGGTTTGAAGGAAGCTCAAATGATCACCGACGCTTTGTTCTCAGGTGACATCAAGAACTTATCAGTACCTCAAATCGAACAAGGTTTGAAGAATGCTCCAAGTGCTGAAGCAGGTAGCGAAAAGAAGAACTTGGTTGACTTCTTAGTTGATACCAAGATCGAACCTTCAAAGCGTCAAGCTCGTGAAGACATCAAGAACGGTGCTATTTACGTTAACGGTGACCGTGAACAAAGCGTAGACTTCGACGTTGATCCATCAAGCGCCTTTGATGGGAAGTACGTAATTATCCGTAAGGGTAAGAGAAAGTACACTTTGGTAACTATCAAATAATTAAAGATATATTTTTAAAACAAAATATAGTATCGAAAATAGAGGGTTTAACCTTCTATTTTTTTGTCTTTTTTAGTGCTATACGATATTTAAAAAAGATTTTTTATGCTGAAATTGGTCTAATTTTGCCTAAAAAGTGGAATAATTTACTTTAGAAGTTGTTCCAACTGACCCTTCAATTAAGAAAGGCGACAAGGTCTTCGTAGTTGTAAAAGATACTAAGAATCAAAAAGTTGCTATTTACAACCAAAACGCTAAGAAGACCGGTGCTAAGGTTACCATGGGTTCAACTTACACCGCTAAGGCAGTTAAGAAGGTTGACAGCAAGAAGATTGTTAAGATCAACAAGAGTCAATGGTTGAACAGCAAGGACGTTGTTAAGAACTAAATTTAATGAAAAACGCCCGAAAATCCCCGTATTTTAATGCGGGGATGGATAGGGCC
>ERZ791753.138-NODE-138-length-97802-cov-16.124055_pt1 | contig 97802 bp, 87 predicted proteins | sample MGYA00509951_ERZ791753 | MGnify/ENA primary metagenome ERZ791753 (study PRJEB30046, sample SAMN00792026) | human gut metagenome | study: EMG produced TPA metagenomics assembly of the A metagenome-wide association study of gut microbiota in type 2... | reverse complement strand
GACGTTCCTGTGCGCCTGCGCCGCCTGCGGCGGCACGCTGACGCTGCGCAGGACGGCCCCGCGTCTTGCTGAGCCGGTTTTAAATTCGCTCACAGAAAGCGGCTGCCGGTTTTCCTGCACACATGATACCATTCAAATTTCCCGCGACGGACCGCTGATAGCCTGCCGCCCAGTCATCTCAAAGCCGTATCCCGGCTTTCCGACCGACGCGATGCCGGTGCTGCTTGCCTCTCAGCTGCGGGCAGAGGGACAGACAGACTTTACCGAGACGATTTTCGAAAACCGCTTCGGCTATGCCAGAGAGCTTAAAAAGCTCGGTGCGCAGCTGCGTCAGGACGAAAACACTGTCTATCTGCGCGGTGCGCCGCAGCTGTATGCGGCGCAGCTTTTCGCGGAGGATCTGCGCGGCGGCGCGGCGCTTGTGCTCGCAGCCATGCAGGCTGAGGGCGAAAGTACCATTTTTGGAGTAAAACACATCGAACGGGGATATGATACTCTTGAGGCTGCGCTGCAAAGCGTCGGCGCTCGCCTGAAAACAGTGGAAATCCCCAAAAAGATGTGATATACTTTGTATATTCTGAGCCTCCGAAGGAGAATGCATCATGCGCACGAAGCAAAGCAAAGCGAATAGGGAAGCACGAGCCGCAGGCAAGGCACGTCAGGTGCGCAGCAGTGCGCTCGGCAAGCTCCTCATCATGCTCGCTGTCGTTGCTGCGATCGTCTTCGGCGTCGCGATCTTCTTCAAGGTCAACACCATTGAGATCCAGGGCAACACCGTCTATTCCGCCGACCAGATCATCGAGGCCTCGCAGATCCAGCAGGGCGATAATCTCCTGACGGTCAATAAAGCGCTGGCTGTCGGCAACATCAAGGCCGCACTGCCGTATGTCGAGGATGTTTCCATTGCCCGCAGCCTGCCGGACGGCATTATCATTCAGGTCCGCGAGAGCGTCGTTTCCTTTGCCGTCATGACCGACACGAACGCCTGCTGGCTCGTCGGCCCAAGCGGCAAGGCGCTTGAGCGCATTGAGCCTGCCGCATTCAATGAAAACCCGCACATCAACGGCCTGCTCATTTCCACGCCCACGGAGGGGGAAGCCGTCTCTTCCCCAACGCCCACAGCGCTGGCCGCCGCGCTGGACGTCATGAAGGAGCTTGACGGCACCGGCCTTCTGGAGCATATCCGCGTGATCGACGTGGAAAAGGAATACGACATGAGCATCTGGTACGACGAACGCTACGAGATCAAGCTCGGCGGGACCGATGAGTTGGCCTATAAGATCCGCTATCTGTGCTCCATTCTCGACCAGCTCAGCGAATTTCAGGCCGGAACCATCGATCTGACTCAGGCCGCGCAGAAAAGGGCCACCTTCCAGCCCGCAGCGTGAGCCGAGGGGACGCAAACCATAAAATCCGCATTTTTTGCTGAATTTTTCCGCATTTTCTATTGACGCACATCCTTTTTCGAGATAGAATAAAGTCGACATAATCTTAAACGATGCAGTTGTGGGCTGTGAGATATACAGGAGGAAGACAAATGGCAGATACAGCAGATAAGGTAGTCAAGATCAAAGTCATTGGCGTCGGCGGAGCCGGCAATAACGTTATCAACCGCATGATCGCGTCCGACGTCAAGGGCGTCGAGTTTGTTGCGGTCAACACGGATAAGCAGGACCTTGAAAAGTCCAAGTGCAAGAATAAGGTGCAGATCGGCGAAAAGCTGACCGGCGGCATGGGCGCAGGCTCCAAGCCGGATATTGGACAGAAATCTGCCGAGGAATCCAAGGCGCTCATTTCTCAGGTGCTCGAGGGCACCGACATGGTCTTCATCACCGCCGGTATGGGCGGCGGCACCGGCACCGGCGCTGCACCCATTATCGCGCAGGTCGCGCATGACGCAGGCATTCTGACCGTCGCCGTCGTGACGAAGCCCTTCCGCTTCGAGGGCGCGAACCGCATGAAGCAGGCTGAGGCCGGCATTGCCAACCTCACCGATAAGGTCGATTCCATGATCATTATCCCGAACGACCGCCTGAAATTCGTCACCGACCAGAAGATCACCTTCGCCAACGCATTCGGCATTGCGGATGATGTTCTGAAGCAGGCCGTCAGCTCCATCTCCGAGCTCGTCGGCTACAGCGAGAATGTCATCATCAACCTCGACTTTGCCGACGTTTCCGCCATCATGCGCAACGCAGGGCAGGCCCATATGGGCGTCGGTTCCGCCACCGGCCGCGACAAGGCCGAGCAGGCTGCGCAGGCCGCCGTCTCCAGCCCGCTGCTTGAGACGTCCATCAACGGCGCGACCGGCGTTCTCATCAACATTGCCGGTTCGCACGACCTCGGCCTCGACGATGTCGAGACTGCCGCCAATATTGTTATGGAAGCTGCCAACCCCGACGCGAACATCATCTTTGGCGCCGCGTTCGACGACGAGCTTCAGGATGAAATGCGCGTGACGGTCATCGCCACCGGCTTCGCAGAGAAGCGTCAGTCGCCCGCCAAACCCATCGGCGCCTTCTCCGCCGCACAGGAAAAGGCCAGCGCCAGCAGAACTCAGGCACAGGAGGATATCGACGATATCGACGAGATCTTCAAGATCTTCAACCGCAATTAAGCAAGCAGCCCGGCGCGTTCAAACGCGCCGGGCTTTTATACGGTCTGTTTCATGAAAAGCAAATCTGCCTGACACAAAAGGAGGCGGTACCCGAAGGTACCGCCCCTTTTGCATAGGAGATAATTATTTGTCGTACATATCGACCAGCTTGAGCAGGTGCTCGTAGCGCTCCTTGGCGTTCTCCTCGTTCTTTGCGAACAGAACGGTTGCACGCTCCGGGAACTCGCGGGTCAGACGGCTGTAGCGGGCCTCGTTCATCAGGAATTCCTGATAGCCGCCGGCGGGAGCCTTGGAGTCCAGCGTGAACTTCTTCTCCGCAGCCGGGTTGAAGCGGAACATATTCCAGTAGCCGCAGTCAACAGCTTTCTTCATTTCCTTCTGGCAGTTCTGCATACCGCCCTTGATGGAGTGCATCTCGCACGGTGCATAGCCGATGATGAGGGACGGGCCGTGGTAGGCCTCGGCCTCCTGAATGGCCTTCAGCGTCTGCGCGGCGTTTGCGCCCATGGCGACCTGCGCGACGTAGACATAGCCGTAGGACATGGCGATCTCCGCCAGAGACTTGGACTTGGTCTCCTTACCGGCAGCCGCAAACTGTGCGACCTGACCGATGTTGGAAGCCTTGGAAGCCTGTCCGCCGGTGTTGGAGTAGACCTCGGTATCGAAGACGAAGATGTTGACGTCTTCACCGGAGGCGAGGACATGGTCGACACCGCCGAAGCCGATGTCGTAAGCCCAGCCGTCGCCGCCGAAGATCCAGACGGACTTCTTGCTGAGGTAATCCTTCTTGGACAGGATGTCTGCGCCAAGTGCGCAGGCGTCGCAGTCGCAGTACTTTTCGCCCTTGGCCTTGAGCTCGGCAGCGTGCTCGGCAAACTGCGGGACCTGTGCCAGCTCGTCGACGGTCGCAACGTTCTCTTCCAGAGCCGCGACATACGCCTTGGTGGCGGCAGCGTTGGCTTCGAGATCGTTGACGGTGTCGAGGTACTTCTGCGCAGCGGCCTTGAGGTCGGCGTTCGTCCATTCGACAGCGATCAGAGCCTTGGTCTTCTCAATCAGGCTGTCGCGAATGGCCTTCTGGCCGAGGTACATACCGAAGCCGTGCTCCGCGTTGTCCTCGAACAGGGAGTTGCACCATGCGGGGCCCTTGCCCTCTGCGTTTGTGCAGTACGGGTTGGTAGCGCCCGGGTTGCCCCAGATGGAGGAGCAGCCGGTGGCGTTGGAGATATACATCTTGTCGCCAAACAGCTGGGTGACGAGGCGTGCGTAGCTCGTCTCGGCGCAGCCTGCGCAGGAGCCGGAGAACTCGAGCAGCGGCTTGCGGAACTGGCTGCCCTTGACGTCGGCAGTCTGAAGCTCCTTCTTCTCGGAGACCTTGTTCACGCAGTAATCGAAAACGTCCTGCTGATCCAGCTGCGTTTCCTGCGGAACCATCTTGATAGCCTGAACCTTTTCGGGGCAGGCACCGACGCAGACGCCGCAGCCCATGCAGTCGAGCGGAGAAATGGCCATTGTGAACTGATAAACGCCCTTGCCCTTACCGGCCTTGACCGGGACGATCTTGGCGGCTGCGGGTGCGTTCTTGGCTTCCTCATCGGTCAGAGCGACCGTGCGGATGGTGGCGTGCGGGCAGACATATGCGCAGTTGCCGCACTGGATGCACTTTGCAGAATCCCATTCCGGAACGGCAACGGCAACGCCGCGCTTTTCGTAAGCGGCAGCGCCCAGCTCGAACTGTCCATCAACATGATCGACGAACGTGGAGACGGGCAGGGAATCGCCGTCCATCTTATCGACCGGGAAGAGGATGTTCTTGACCTGCTTGACCAGTTCAGGCTTGCCCTCGAGGTTGTGCTGGGCGACAACGTCTTCTGCGTTGGCCCAGGCAGCGGGAACGTCGATCTTCACATAGGCGGTAGCGCCGGCGTCGATGGCCTTGTGGTTCATCTCGACGACGTCCATGCCCTTCTTGGAGTAGGACTGCGTGGCCTTTTCCTTCATATACTGGATGGCGTCCTCTTCCGGCAGGACCTTTGCCAGCGAGAAGAACGCGGACTGAAGGATGGTGTTGGTGCGCTTGCCCATGCCGATGGACTGCGCCAGATCGATGGCGTTGATGGTGTAGAGCTGAATGTTGTTCTTGGCAATGTAGCGCTTGGAAGCGGCATCCAGATGATGGGCCAGCTCTTCCGGCGTCCACTGACAGTTGATCATGAACACGCCGCCCGGCTTGACGTCACGGACAATGGGGAAGCCCTTCGTGATGTAGGACGGGTTGTGGCAGGCAACGAAGTCGGCCTTGTTGATGTAGTACGGGCTCTTGATGGGCTTGTCGCCGAAGCGCAGATGACTGATGGTGACGCCGCCGGTCTTCTTGGAGTCGTACTGGAAGTAGGCCTGCACATACTTGTCGGTATGGTCGCCGATGATCTTAATGGAGTTCTTGTTCGCGCCGACGGTGCCGTCGCCGCCCAGACCCCAGAACTTGCACTCGATGGTGCCTTCCGCGGCGGTGTTCGGGCAGTTCTTGTCCTCTTCGAGGGACAGGTTCGTCACGTCGTCGACGATGCCGATGGTGAACTCGTGCTTCGGCTCATCCTTCTTCAGCTCGTTGTAAACGGCGAAGATGGAAGCAGGAGGCGTATCCTTGGAACCGAGGCCGTAGCGACCGCCGATGATGGTCGCCTTGACGCCTGCGTTGGCCAGAGCGGTCACAACGTCCATGTACAAAGGCTCGCCCAGAGAGCCGGGCTCCTTCGTGCGGTCGAGGACTGCGATCTTCTTGGCGGTAGCCGGGATAGCCGCAACCAGCTTGTCTGCGCAGAACGGACGGTACAGGCGGACCTTGACCAGGCCGACCTTCTCGCCGTGCGCGTTCATGTAGTCGATGACTTCCTCAGCAACGTCGTTGATGGAACCCATCGCGATGATGACGCGGTCAGCGTCGGGAGCGCCGTAGTAGTTGAACAGCTGATAGTTCGTGCCGAGCTTCTCGTTGATCTTGCCCATGTACTTTTCGACGACTGCGGGCAGCTCGTCATAGTACCGGTTGCAGGCCTCACGGTGCTGGAAGAAGATATCGCCGTTTTCGTGGCAGCCGCGGGCAGCGGGATGCTCCGGGTTCAGCGCGTGCTGACGGAACTCCTCGACAGCCTTCATGTTGCACATTTCCTTGAGATCGGCGTAATCCCAGCAGGCGACCTTCTGGATCTCGTGGGAGGTACGGAAGCCGTCAAAGAAGTTCAGGAACGGAACCTTGCCCTCGATCGCGGACAGATGTGCGACGGGGGACAGATCCATGACTTCCTGCGGGTTGGTCTCGCAGAGCATGGCGAAGCCGGTCTGACGGCAGGCCATGACGTCGGAATGATCGCCGAAAATGTTCAGCGCATGGGTCGAGACGGTACGAGCCGAGACGTGGAACACACAGGGCAGCTGCTCCGCCGCGATCTTGTACATATTCGGGATCATCAGCAGCAGACCCTGAGACGCCGTATAGGTGGTCGTCAGAGCGCCTGCGCCGAGGGAGCCGTGAACCGTACCGGCCGCACCGGCCTCAGACTGCATCTCGGCAACCTTGACGCGGGTGCCGAAGATGTTCTTCAGACCTGCGGCAGACCACTGGTCGACAAAGTCCGCCATCGGGGAGGACGGCGTAATGGGATAAATACCGGCGACTTCGGTATACGCATAGGATACGTGAGCCGCGGCATTATTGCCGTCCATGGTTTTGAATTTACGAACCAAAACAATTACCTCCTAAAAGTAATTACATATTCATGCATAATGACTATATCACATTTTCTTGTCAATGTAAATCAAATTTGAGATAACCTTTTTGGATTTGGCGGAAATCTTTCGAAAATCTGCCGCGCATTCCGGCAAGTTTTGAAAAACCTGTTGGTTTTTAACGTGAAATGCGCTATGATAGACGGGAAGAAAAAAGCGGAGGGATGCAGATGCTCAGTAAAGTGCTCTCGCTCGGCCTGTCCGGCGTCAACGGATATGAGGTGCAGACGGAATGCTACATCGGCACGGGGCTTCCGGCGTTCGATCTGGTCGGCCTGCCGGACGCGTCCGTCAAGGAGGCGCGCGAACGCGTGCGCGCCGCGATCAAAAACTGCGGCTTCCGGTTCCCAGTCAGCCGCATCATCGTGAACCTCGCTCCGGCGGGTACGAAGAAATCCGGCACGCTCTACGATCTGCCGATCCTCCTGTCTATTCTGGCTGCCTCCGAGCAGGTAAAGCTTCCGAAGAAACGCTGCGCGTTCCTCGGTGAGCTGAGTCTGGAGGGGGCGCTGCGCGCCGTTCCCGGCGTCCTGCCGATGGCGCTGGCCGCGAAGCGGCTCGGCTATGAGGAGCTGTACGTCCCGGAGGATAACGCGCGCGAGGCCACGCTGGCTGGCGGTCTGGCCGTCTACGGCGTAAAGGACATCCGGCAGCTGACCGCGCACCTGACCGGCCAGACGCCGATCGATCCCGCGCCCATCTGGCAGCCGGAGCACAAAACACAGCAGCTTTTGGACTTCAAGGATGTAAAAGGGCAGGAAAATGCAAAGCGCGCCCTTGAAATTGCGGCGGCAGGCGGGCATAATATCCTTTTGGTAGGCCCTCCCGGCTCCGGCAAGAGTATGCTCTCCAAGCGCCTGCCGTCCATCCTGCCCGATATGACGCGGCAGGAGCAGCTGGACGTCACGCAGATCTATTCCGTCATGGGTCTTCTGCGCCCGGATCATCCGCTCATCGAATCGCGTCCGTTCCGCAGCCCGCACCATACCGTCTCCGCAGCTGCACTGGCCGGAGGCGGGGCGAATGTCCGGCCCGGCGAGATTTCTCTCGCGCACAAGGGCGTGCTGTTCCTTGACGAGCTGCCGGAGTTCCGCCGGGACGCCATCGAATCCATGCGCCAGCCGCTTGAGGACGGACAGGTCACCATTTCCCGGGTGCAGGGCTCGCAGACCTTCCTGTGCGAGTTCATGCTGGTCTGTGCCATGAATCCTTGCCCCTGCGGCTGGTACGGCGACCCCAGCGGCCGGTGCACCTGCTCACAGGCAGCGGTCGACCGGTATTTAAGCCGCATTTCTGGCCCGATGCTCGACCGTGTGGACATGATCGTCGAGGTCAGCTCCGTCAAGTTTGACGAGCTGCGCTCCCGGTCAGAGGCGGAGCCGTCGTCCGCCATCAAGGCCAGAGTCGACGCGGCAAGAAGCATCCAGAACACACGCTACAGCGGCACGTCGACTCGCTGCAACGCCTATATGCAGCCCGCGCAGCTGCGCACGTTCTGCCAGCTGGACGAGGACTGCACCACCCTTATGAAGCAGGCGTTCGACGCGCTCGGCATGACGGCCCGCAGCTATGACCGCGTGCTGAAGGTCGCAAGAACCATCGCCGATCTTGCCGGCAGCGACCAGATCCGCCCCGAACACATCGCCGAGGCTGTCCAGTACCGCTCCTTCCAGCTCGGCGGAGAAAACGCAAGATAATTTTATAAAACCAAATTCACTTTTATAGAATAGGACACATATCATGAAAGAACTTTTTTTACTGAAATTGGGCGAGATCGTCCTGAAGGGACAGAACCGCCGCGTCTTTGAGGATAAGCTCAAAACCGTCACCCGCCGCCGCATGGCGAAATTCGGCGAATTCAAGGTCAATATCGTCCAGTCGACGCTCTATGTCGAGCCGCTGACCGAGGACTGCGATCTGGACGGCGCGTGGGAGGCCTGCGGCACGATCTTCGGCGTGGCCCAGATGTGCCGCTGCCGTGCCTGCGAAAAAAATCTCGACGCCATGTTTAACGCCGTCTGCGAGTATCTGGGCGATGAGCTGTCCGCAGCCAAAAGCTTCAAGGTCGAATCCAAGCGCTCGGATAAGCGCTTCCCGCTGAACTCCATCCAGATCTCGCAGGAGATCGGCGGACGGCTGGCAGAGGAATTCCCGAACGTTCTGGTCGACGTCCACAACCCCGACTATACCGTCAATATCGAGGTCCGCGAGACGGCGGCCTACGTCCACGGCCCGTCCGTCCCCGGCGCAGGCGGCCTGCCGACTGGCACTGGCGGACGCGCGGCAGTCCTGCTCTCCGGCGGCATCGATTCCCCGGTCGCGGGTTACATGATCGCCAAGCGCGGCGTGGAGATCGAATGCATCCACTTCTTCTCGTACCCGTACACCTCGGAGCTTGCCAAGGAAAAGGTTCTGGAGCTGGCGCACATCATGACGAAGTTCTGCGGCCGCATGACCGTTGATATCGTCGGCTTTACCGAAATTCAGGAGGCCATCCGCGACCACTGCCGTGAGGAATACTTCACGATCATCATGCGCCGCTTTATGATGCGCATTGCAGAGGCCATCGGCCGCGACCACGGCGCGAAGTGCCTTGTCACCGGCGAAAATCTCGGTCAGGTCGCGTCCCAGACCATGGACGCCATGGCCGTGACCGGCGCGGTCGTCCATATGCCAATCTTCCATCCGCTCATCGGCATGGATAAGGAGGAGATCGTTACCGTCGCCCGCCGTATCGGGACGCTGGATACCTCCATTCTCCCGTATGAGGACTGCTGCACCGTCTTTACGCCCAAGCATCCGAAGACAAAGCCGGTTCTCGCGCAGGTCGAGGCCGAGGAGCAGAAGCTGGACGTGGAGGGCCTGATCACCCGCGCGATTGCCAACACGGAAAAGACCCAGATCCGGTACTATGAAGATGAACACAGGGGCTGAGGCCGTCGTCAAGCGCCTGAAGGAGCAGGAGCTGACGCTTGCTACGGCAGAATCCTGCACTGGCGGCCTGATCGGCAAGCTGCTGACTGATGTGCCGGGCGCGTCTGCCGTATATAAGGGCGGTGTGATAAGTTATGTAAATGAAATCAAGCACCGTCTGCTCGGCGTGGAGCAGGAGACGCTTGACGTCTGCACTGCCGTTTCCCGCGAAACAGCGCATGAAATGGCACGCGGCGCACGCGAACGTCTCAAGACAGACTGCGCCGTGTCTGTAACGGGCCTCGCGGGGCCGGATGGAGACGGCACGGGCCGTCCGGTCGGCCTCGTCTACATCGCCGTCGACACGGCAGGCTTCTCCTTCTGTAAGGAGCTGCACCTGTCCGGCGACCGCGCCCAGATCCGCGAACAGGCCGCCGATGCGGTCTTCCAGCTGATTCTGGATACAATTTGAGAAGAACAGCCGCGCGGGAGTGTTCCCACGCGGCTGTTCTTTTATTGACTGGTCAGCGCCGGACAGGCCGGAGCGTGATCGAATCCGTTACGGTGAGCCCGCACTCCGCCACAAATGCCTGATAAGGCGCAAATGTTTCGGGCTGGAAGAAGCAATCTGGGTCGTGCGCGTCGATCCCGGCGACGATCGTGCTGCCGCAGTCCTTTGCGATCTGGAAAAAGCGTGCGGAGGGGTACGCCCGGTTCGCGCGCAGCCCCAACAGGTTCAGCTCCAGCGGAATATTCCGTTCCTTCGCGGCCAGACACAGCCGTTCCATTTCCCGCCGGTAGATCGATTCGGAGCCGGTAAACTGAATCAGATCCGGGTGCGCCAGATAGGTATACAGCCCGGTATCCAGTCCTGCAATGCATTGGTTTACATAAACTTTCAAAATCTCAGGATCATCCGTTGGCTCATAGACATAAACACCATCGATCTCGTTGTGGATATAGTGCTGACCGAGCAGCAGATAGTCGACGGGATACTGCGTGATGCGCGCAAGCAGATCGTCAAAAAACCTGGGATAATACTCCGCCTCGTAGCCAATCAGAATCTCGATGCGGCCGGCGTATTCTGCCTTGAGCGTCAGAAGCGTCTGGATATAGTCGTTTAAATCCTCAGGGAACATATGAAAATAGGAAACATGGCCATCCGGGAACCGATATGGCGCATGCTCGGAAAAGCCGAGCGTCTGGAAGCCGTTTTTGATGGCGGATTCGATATATTCGCGCTCCGTACCGACCGTGTGATGGTTGCGGAACGTGTGCGTGTGATAATTGTGAAGCATGGCGCACCTCAAGTGTGATTTCCTGTCAGTATACCACGCGGCGCAGCCAAACACAATGGGGTTGTCACAAAACCGTGCTTTTCTGTATATTCTGGATTAGAAACCAGAGGAACAGAAAGGGGAGTGCGCCCATGGAAAAACAGTGGATGGGGCTCAATGCACTGCGGCCGGGAGAACGAGGTATCTTGCGTGAGATTTTGATGCCGGGCGAGGCCAAGGCGCGTATGGAGGAGCTGGGACTTCTGCCTGAAACGGAACTCAGCTGCCTGTATTGCGCGCCGCACGCATCGCCTGCGGCATATGCGGTTGGCGGAGCGGTATTTGCACTGCGGAAAAAGGATGCGGCGCAGATCGTTGTGGAGGCGGTCAGATGAGCCGGAACGAACCCGCGCTCCGCGCCATTGCGCTGGCCGGAAACCCGAACGTCGGCAAAAGCAGCATTTTCAACGCGCTGACCGGGCTGCATCAGCATACGGGAAACTGGCCGGGGAAGACAGTCGCGGTAGCGCACGGCACATATTCCTATGCCGCGCAGGCATATGCCGTGACGGATCTTCCGGGCGCATACTCGCTGAAAACCGGGTCGGAGGAGGAACGCATTGCGGCGGAATATCTGCACGCGCATACAGACGCCTGTGTGATCGCCGTCTGTGACGCAACGTGCCTTGCTCGGAGCCTGTCGCTTGCGCTGCAGCTGATGCCGCGGTGTGAAAAGCTGATCGTCTGCGTCAATCTGATGGATGAAGCGCAGGCAAGAGGAATCCGGATCGATCTTCATGCGCTGCAAATCCTGCTGGGGGTTCCGGTCGTCGGTACATGTGCAAGCGACGCGAAGGATATCCGCCGGCTGCGGCAGACGATCCGCGATGTGATGGATGGCTACATCACGCTCATGCCGCACCTGCCGGAGCACTCTGCGCCTGCGGACTGCGTTCGCCATGCCCGGCAGCTTGCGGGGAAGGTCGTGCAATCAGGAGACAGCGGCAGGACACAGCGCAGTATTCGGATAGACCGGCTCCTGACGGGGAAATATACCGGTGCAGCCGTATTTATGATTCTGCTGGCCGTGCTGTTCTGGCTGACGCTGGAGGGCAGCAACGTTTTCTCCGTCTGGCTGCAAAGCGGTTTTGACTGGCTGCAGCGGGTTCTGCTCCAAGCCTGTTCGGGCTGGCCGCACTGGCTTGCGGATGCGCTGATCAGCGGTGTCTATGCAACGGCGGCGCGCGTCACCGCTGTGATGCTGCCGCCTGCGGCGATCTTCTTTTTCCTGTTTTCTGTCCTGGAGGACGCCGGATATCTGCCGCGTGCAGCCTTCCTGACTGACCACATTTTCGCTCGCTGCAGCACCTCCGGCCGCCAGGCACTGACGATGTGTATGGGTCTCGGATGCAATGCAGTTGGGGTAACGGGGTGCAGGATCATGCCGACGCGGGCGGAGAAGCTGACGGCGGTCTGTACGAACGCGATGATGCCGTGCAACGGACGGTTCCCGATGCTCCTGGCGATGGGAGCGGTTCTGCTGGGGCGCGAAAACAGTCTTCTGCTGGCGCTGGTATTGACGGCGGCGGTCTGTATGGGCGCGGGCGGAACGTTTCTGGTGTCTTCTCTGCTCAGCAAGAGATTGAACAGGGAAACCGGTATGCCATTTGTATTGGAGATGTCCGCATATCGACGGCCGCAGCTGAAAAAAATTCTGAACGACGCAGTTTTGGGGAAGACACTGCATGTGCTTTCCCGTGCCGTGATGGTTGCGGCACCGACGGGGCTGCTTTTATGGGCGCTTGGCGCGTGGCAGGTGAACGGGAAAAGCTTATTGCTGTGGATTTCCGGCGCACTGGATGGAGTGGGGCGGCTGTTGGGAATGAGCGGAGTGATTTTGACAGGCTTTTTATTTGCGCTGCCAGCCAACGAACTGGCGATTCCGGTCATTTTGATGCTGCTGACGCAGCAGAGTGTGCTTGGGGATGCACAGGGGGCTGAGGCTGCGGCACTTCTGGCTGCCAGTGGAATCACAGCGAAAACAGCGCTGTGTTGTCTGATTTTCTGTGTATTTCACTGGCCATGCAGCACAACGCTGCTTTCCATCAAGCGCGAAACGGGCAGTTTCCGGTGGACGCTTCTGGCAGCGGCAATCCCGACAATGATCGGCGTGCTGCTCTGTATGCTGGTTAACATAATTTTATAATGCTGCAAAAAACCGGGCTGCAGATGCAGCCCGGGATTTTTTGGTGACAAGTAAACTTACTTGACCTCGACCTCTGCGCCAGCTTCCTTGAGCTCAGCAGCGATCTTCTCGGCCTCGTCCTTGGAGACGCCTTCCTTGAGGTTCTTCGGAGCGCCGTCGACGAGTTCCTTAGCTTCCTTCAGGCCCAGGCCGGTCAGAGCACGGACGACCTTGATGACAGCGATCTTGTTGGCGCCAGCGGCCTTCAGAACGACATCGAACTCAGTCTTCTCTTCCTCAGCGGCAGCAGCACCGGCAGCGGGAGCGGCGACAGCAGCGGCAGCGGCGGAAACGCCGAATTCCTCTTCCAAAGCATGAACCAGCTCAGCCAGCTCAAGAACGGTGAGGGTCTTAACTTCTTCGATCATAGCAGTAATCTTTTCGGATGCCATTGTAGTTACCTCCAGTAAATTGTTCAGTAAAATGTTTCAGTCAAAATTTTATTGTTTGATGGATCAGGCCTCTGCGGGAGCTTCTTCCGCAGGAGCGCCGCCCTTCTGCTCCAGAATCTGGTTCAGGACAACTGCCAGAGAGGAGATGGGCGCGAGGAACGTGCCGAGAACCTGTGCAACAAGTGCATTCTTGGAGGGCAGTTCGCCGAAGGACATGAGTTCTTCAACAGACAGAACCTTGCCTTCAACCATGCCGCCCTTGATCTTGACGACGTTCTTGTTTTTCTTTGCGAATTCGCAGACGACGCGAGCCGGTGCAATGGGATCGTCGGTGGTGGAAGCCATGGACGTGGTGCCGTTGAGAAGCTCATCGAACTCGGTGTAGCCGGCCTTATTGGCAGCGAACCGGGTCAGGGTGTTCTTGACGACAGCGTACTCGACTCCCGCAGCACGGAACTGATTGCGAAGCTCGGTATCCTGCGCGACGGTGATGCCCTTGTAGTCTACAAAAACAGCAGAAGTAGCGTTCTGAATTTTCTCAGACAGAGCATCAACGACGGTTTTCTTGCTTTCAAGTACCTTTGCGTTGGGCATGAATGTCACCTCTGAAAATAAAATGTCCTCACGCCAAAGACGTGAGGACACAGAAATGTTACCATTTGTGCGGAACCTCGGCAGGAAGGGCGAACCCTGTTACGATAAACTATCTCCTGCTGTCTTTGGCAGCTTGTATATTATAGCAGAATCTGCGCGAATGTCAAGAGCTATTTTTTAGATCTTGGTGGTAGCAACCTTGATGCCGGGGCCCATGGTGCTGGCAACGGTGCAGCTTCTGATATACTGGCCCTTTGCAGCGGCCGGCTTTGCCTTGATAACAGCGCCCATGAGTGCGTTGAAGTTCTCAGCGAGCTTTTCGGGGCCGAAGGAAGCCTTGCCGATGGGGCAGTGGATGATGTTGGTCTTGTCGAGACGGTACTCGATCTTACCGGCTTTGATCTCCTTGACGGCGGCGGTGACGTTGGGGGTCACGGTGCCGGCCTTGGGGGAGGGCATGAGGCCCTTCGGGCCGAGAACCTTACCGAGACGACCGACGATACCCATCATATCCGGGGTAGCGACGACGACGTCGAAATCGAACCAGTTTTCCTTCTGGATCTTTTCAACGAGCTCCATGCCGCCTGCGAAGTCGGCGCCGGCCTCCTTGGCCTCGTCGAGCTTGGCGTCCTTGGCGAACACGAGAACCTTGCGGGTCTTGCCGGTGCCGTTCGGGAGAACGATCGCGCCGCGGACCTGCTGGTCAGCGTGACGGGAGTCAACGCCGAGCTTGATGTGGACTTCAACAGTCTCGTCGAACTTGGCGGAAGCGGTCTTTACAACAAGATCCATAGCAGCGGGAACTTCGTACTGCGTGGAGCGGTCGACCAGTTTCGCGCTGTCCTTATATTTTTTACCTCTAAACAATGTAATTTCCTCCTTAGTGGTGATTCGGAATGATTCCTCCCACATATTTATGAGGCTCGGCCTGTTGCCGATATACCTCGGTCAAGCTGTTATTGCGGTCAAACTCAGTCGACGACCACGATGCCCATGCTGCGGCAGGTACCTGCGACCTGGCTCATAGCGGCTTCGATGGTGTTTGCAGTCAGGTCTGGCATTTTGCGCTCGGCAATTTCCTTGACCTGTGCCTTGGTGATGGTGGCGACCTTGTCCTTGTTGGGCACGCCGGAGCCCTTTTCGATGCCCAGAGCCTTCAGAATGAGGGTCGGGGTCGGGGGGGTCTTGGTGACGAAGGAGAAGGAACGGTCAGCGTAAACCGTGATAACGACCGGGATCTTAAAACCAGCCTGATCCTTGGTACGCTCGTTGAATTCCTTGATGAACTGAGAAATGTTGACGCCGTGCTGGCCGAGAGCCGGGCCGACAGGGGGCGACGCAGTTGCCTTTGCAGCGGGGATCTGCAGCTTGATATAGCCTGTTACTTTCTGTGCCATGATGAGCACCTCCTGAATAAATGTGGTGATACGCGCACGGGCGCGTATTTTTGGCGGGGGTCAAGCCCCTCCCACGTTCCGCGTTCCTGCGGGGTCAGTCGTTGACCAGCTCGACCTGATCGAGCTCCAGCTCGACCGGCGTCTCACGTCCGAACATGGAGACGATGACGCGAACCTTGTTCTTTTCGATATCGATCTGGTCGACAGTTCCGATGAAGGAGGTCAGCGGGCCGTCGTTGATGCGGACGCTGTCGCCTTCAGAGTACGAAACCACGATCTCATGCTTTTCAATGCCCAGCTGCTGCACTTCCTCCTCCGTGAGGGGAGTCGGCTTCGTGCCGGAACCGACAAAGCCGGTCACGCCGCGGACATTTTTGACGATGTACCATGCCTCGTCGGACATGATCATCTTGATGAGAACGTAGCCCGGAAATACCTTGCGGTCGTACGTTTTCGGCCCGTTGTCGGTGATCTCGGTCACAGTTTCCATGGGGATGGAGACGATGTGGATCAGATCCTCGAGATGGCGGGTCTCAATGGTTTTCTCGATGGTAGCCTTGACGGTGTTTTCGTAGCCGGAATAGGTATGCACAACATACCATTTTGCTGCTTCCGCCATGCTTTAGCCTCTGACCAGGGTAATGATACCGTTGACGACGACGCCGCCTACAGCATCGAAGACCCAAATGCAAATGCCGACGATCAGTGTGCACACCAGAACGATGACGGTGTTGTTGACCATCTGGCTCTTTGTCGGCCATACGACTTTTTTCAGCTCGCTCTTCATTTCACGGAACCAGCGGCTGAGACGCTTGCCAGTGCGGGCAAAGAAGTTTTCCTTTTTCGCTTCTGCCATGATGTTCACCCTTTCTGCTTGTCCGATGTGTTACTTCGTCTCGCTGTGCACAGTCTGCTTTTTGCAGAATCTGCAATACTTTTTCAGCTCGATACGGTCGGGGTCGTTTTTCTTGTTCTTCATGGTGTTGTAGTTTCTCTGCTTGCATTCGTTGCATCTGAGCGTGATCTTAACTCGCATATTCGGCACCTCCTTAATACTTGCCTCCCTGCAAAACTGCGGCTATTGAAAATTTAGATGACGCCGAAACTACGTGGCGTCCCGCAGCTTGAAAAATGGGCGCAAAAAAAGAAAACCCCTTTTTCACAGGTAGAGCCATATTATCATAAAAAGCATTGCGGGTCAACAGGTTTTTTTCAAGAAAACAGGAAAATTTTCTCGCGAATTGCAGGAAGGCAAAAAATCTGCTATACTATAAAAAAACAGGAAACAGGGAGAGACTGCATGAAAATCATGGCGATCGACTACGGCGACGCACGCACCGGCGTGGCCATTTCAGACGCGCTTGGCTGGATGACCGGCCAGACGGCGGTCATTCACTCGTGGAAGCCGGAAAAGACGGCGGAGGAAGTGGCACGGATGTTTAAAGCAAGCGGCGCGCAGCGGCTCGTGATGGGCTTCCCGCGCAATATGGACGGCACAGAGGGCCCGCGTGCCGCGCTCTACCGCGACTTTGCCGCGCTTCTGGAGCAGACAGTCGGGATAAAGCCCGTTTTGTGGGATGAACGCCGCACGACCATCGAGGCGCACCAGATCCTGAACGAAAGCAATTATCACGGCAAAAAACGCAAAAACACGGTCGACGCCGTGGCGGCCAGCCTGATTTTAGAGGGCTATCTGGCCTATCTTCGCAATCAGAAGGAGTAAAAGCAATGTTTACAGGATATACCGACCAGACGGTCGACGTGTTCTGGGGCATCCGGTTCAACAATGACCGGGCGTGGTTCGCAGAGCACAAGCAGGAATTTCAGGACGCGGTCATGACCCCGACAAAGGCGCTGGCCGGGGACCTTTACGACTGGTTCCAGGAAGCATACCCCGATCTGCACCTGAATGTCCACATTTCACGCATTTACCGCGACGCGCGGCGGCTGTTCGGACGCGGGCCGCTCAACGACCATATCTGGTTTTCGTTCCAGAACGCGATCGAGAACCGCGGTGAAGCGCCGTGCTTCTGGTTCCAGGTCGGCGCGGACGGCTACGGCTGCGGCGCGGGCTGGTGGATGCCGGCAGCATCCGGCGTACAGCTGCGGCGGATTCTGGACAACGACCCGAAGCGCGCCGAAAAGCTCCTGCGGCAGCTGGACGCGCAGCAGGAATATACGCTTTCCGGCCCCGCCTATGCAAGGCCGAAGGGCCATGCCGGGGAACCGGTTGGAAGACTTTATAATATGCGTTCGTTTTCCATCGAAAGTATGCACCCCTTCGACGAGCGCAGCAGCGGCCCGGAGCTGACAGACTGGGTCAAAGCAGGCTTTCAATTCCTTCTCCCATTTTACCAGCTCTTTGAGCAGGCATACGGCATGGTGGATTAATACCAAGCAAAGCCCGGCTCCCGCGCGGAGCCGGGTTTTGCTGCAGACAGACGCGCGTTTTGCAGAGAAATTCAGGAAGCGCTCGCTTCTGCTTTGAGCAGAGCGACAATATCCGCATTGGAGCCGGACGAAACGCCGGACTGGGACAGACCGGAAAGATCGTCGACCGGGTAGGTGCGGAACCATGTGAAGACATGGTACCCATCTCATCCAGAGGCGTGGACGCGTTTTTGGGCAGCTGATCGACAGGGACTTCATACAGCAGCGTCTGCTCATGCAGTGCGCCGTCCTCATACGTGTACAGAACGACGGTTTCACAGAACATATGCTGCATAACGGACAGGAAGCCAGTTCCATCAGCCGGGCAGAGCGCAAATGTATTCTCTGGCACCTGCCCAAGCGCGGCAGCGGAACCGCCGCTTACAGTATAGATAAAAGAGGCGTACGGTGATCGACGAACGGGAGGTCCGTGCATTCTGCGACAAGGCAAGACATTCCTGAGCACCGGAAAGCGTCAACCTTCTGCTGCTGTCGGAGAAACCGCAGCGCTATGGAAAACACAAACAAAAGGAGCCGCCCGCCCGGACGGCTCCTTAAAATATATGATGAATAAGACAAACCGCCGCATCTGCCTGTAAGAAAATCTTGCTATTTCGGGCCGAAACAGGTATAATGCAGATAACTGCCGCCTTTGGTGTGTGAATGGGGCGGCAGAGGCGTGTGAAAAAACTCGCTCGAAAGGATGAAAAAAATGAGTCTTTCCTCTTCCGCTCCCTGGTTAAAGTATTACGGCAATGTGCCGCATCATCTGTCCTATCCGCAGAAGACCATCTATCAGATGGTCAAGGCCGCAGCAGAGCGCAATCCGAAGCTGCCTGCCTATGAATTCATGGGCAAAAAGACGACCTTCACGCAGTTCATGCAGAAGATCGACGAGACGGCGCAGGCGTTTCTCGCCATGGGCATCAAAAAGGGCGACCGCGTCACCATCTGTATGCCCAACTGCCCGCAGGCCCTGCACGCGTTCTATGGCCTGAACCGCATCGGCGCGGTGTCCAACATGATCCATCCGCTTTCCGCTGCGGGGGAGATCAGGTTCTATCTCAATTTCTCGCATTCCAAGTGCATCCTCACGCTCGACCAGTTCTACGCCAAGATCGCACCCATCATGCCCGAGCTTGACGATCCGGACTGCAAGCTCCTGCTTGCCAAAATCGAGGACGAGCTGTACCCGCATCTTGCCCTCGGCTATGCCCTGACGGCAGCCCGCAAATACCCCAAGCCCCCGAAAAAGGGCAATTACATCTGGTGGTCGGAATTCCAGCGCGTCGGCAAAAAGCGCGACCTGCCCCTGCCGAGAGAGTTCGGCAAGGCGGAGGAGGGCGCGTCCATCCTCTATTCCGGCGGCACGACCGGCACGACCAAGGGCATTCTCCTGTCCAATATGAACTTTAACGCGCTGGGCCTGCAGACCATCGCTGCCTCCGGCTTCTCGCCCATCGACGGGTTGAAGATGCTCTCCGTCATGCCCGTGTTCCACGGCTTCGGCCTCGGCATCGGCATCCATACCGCCCTGATTGGCGGCGCATGCTGCATCCTTGTCCCGAAGTTCAACGTCAATACCTATGCCGAACTGCTCATCAAGAAGCAGCCTAATATCATCCCCGGCGTCCCGACGCTGTTTGAGGCGCTGCTGCGCGCTGAAAAGCTTGAAAACGCAGACCTCAGCTGCCTCAAGGGCGTGTTTTCCGGCGGTGACAGTATGTCCATCGAGCTGAAGAAAAAGGTCGACGATTTCCTCAAGGCCCACAATGCTTCCGTGCAGGTGCGTCAGGGCTACGGCCTGACCGAATGCGTCACGGCCTCCTGCCTGACGCCGAAGGATTATAACCGCGTCGGCTCCATCGGTGTCCCGTTCCCGGATACGTATTATAAGATTGTAAAGCCCGGCACGACACAGGAGCTGGACGCGAATCTCGAAGGCGAGATCTGCGTCTCCGGCCCGTCGGTCATGCTCGAGTATGTCGACAACCCCGAGGAAACGCACAACACCCTCCGCCGCCATGAGGACGGCCGCATCTGGCTGCACACCGGCGACCTTGGCAAGATGGACGAGGACGGCTTTGTCTACTTCTCCCAGCGCATCAAGCGCATGATCATCACCTCCGGCTATAACGTCTATCCCGGCCAGCTGGAAAACATCATTGACGGCCATGAAAAGGTGCTGCTGTCCTGCGTCATCGGCGTCAAGGATCCGTATAAGATGCAGAAGGTCAAGGCCTTTGTCGTCCTGCGCCCCGGTTACGAGCCGTCGGACGCGGTCAAGCAGGAGATCCTCGACTACTGCCGCCAGCATATCGCAAAATACGCCATGCCGTATGATATCGAGTTCCGGTCCGAGCTGCCTAAAACGCTGGTCGGCAAGGTTGCCTACCGTGTGCTCGAAGAGGAAGAAGCCGAGCGTCAGGCGCTGGAAGACGCAAAGAATTCGTAATTTATTTCGGCAGCCTGCCGCGGAACGCGGCAGGCTGTAATGATTTCAGGTGATTTCCATGAAAAAAACCGACCGGATCTGGGAGCTGGACGCGCTGCGCGGCCTTTGCATCCTCTGCGTGATCCTCATCCATCTGATTTTTGATCTGATCTATTTTATTGGCCTTGATCTGCACCTGCCCGCGTGGTACGTATTCATCCAGCAGTATGGCGGCGTGATCTTCGTCGTCCTGTCCGGCTGCTGCGCTACGCTCGGTTCGCGCAGCTTCCGCCGCGGCTGCATCGTCTTTGCCTGCGGAATGCTCATTTCGCTTGTGACCTTCGGGATGTACCGCCTCGGCATGGCTTCGCGCGATGTGATCGTCTGGTTCGGCGTACTGCATCTGCTGGGCATCTGCATGATGCTCTATCCCGCCTATAAAAAGTTGCCCACGCAGGCGCTTGCCGCCATGGGCGTTGTGCTCGTTGTGACCGGCTATCTCATTTCCGGCACGGTCGTGGAGGCAAAATTCCTTTTCCCGTTCGGCTTTGTCTATGAGGGCTTCGCGTCCAGCGATTATTTTCCGCTCCTGCCGCACCTCGGCTGGTATATGCTCGGCACAGTTCTCGGCAGGACGGTCTACGCGGACAAAAAAACACGCCTGCCCGGCACGTTCCGGGAAAGCGTGATCGCGCGGTTCTTCTGCTGGTGCGGCCGCCAGTCCCTGTTCATCTACCTGCTCCACCAGCCCATTGTCTACGGCCTTCTGGAACTGATCGCGGCATTGAGAAGATAAAAAGTATGCGCCCGGTGCAGCCTTGCACCGGGCGCGCATTTAATCCAGTTCAAAATACTTTTTGAAGATTTTCCGCAGCAGATATGAATTGAGCATCGCGACGAGCGAACCGCCGATCAGGATCCAGAAAATGCACGTCCGCAGGAAAAAGCTTGTCGCAAACAGGAGCAGGAGCGGCGCGGACAGATTCAGCGCCGCCATCACGAGCGAATAGGGGAGGTTGCCGATCGAAAGCAGAATGGCGTTTTTGAGTGTGTTCTTGATGGTATTGTCGAACTGCGCCAGCAGGGGATAGATGTATGCGCCGACCAGCGAAACGAGCAGCGCCGGGAAGCAGAAAATCACGCCCATCCAGACCGACTGTGCCACCGCACCGGACAGATAGATCTCAACCTCAACGATCACCAGCAGCGTCGGGATCAGAAGGATCAGGAACAGCAGAACGCCCTGCTTGAAATTGAGCTTGAACGACGCCCAGAAGCTGCGGACGACACCGCCGCCCTCACCGCGCACCAGATTGAGCGTCACGCGGTACATTGCCGCCGTTGATGCGCCGATGGTGAACACGGGGATGCAGAAAACCAGCCACAGTATATTTACAATGACAAGGTCTGCGATCCGCGACATAAACGACCAAAAAGGGGAATCATAATTGAAGAACTTCATAGCGCGCCTCGTTTCAGGAAAGAATATAGAATATTATATCGACTGAACAGAAAAAACGCAAGCCGGAAAGAGGATAGAAGCAAACTGCACAATTTTGCAGCCTTGAAATCGTGCAAAGTGCTGAAAATTTTTTTGGAACAAATTTTGATTGCTCAGATCAGAAAAATGTAGTATAATATGGGCATTGGAAATGGAAACGTTTCCAGAATTCAAAAATTCACACAGGAGGAAATACCATGAAAAAGATCATCGCAATGCTTCTGGCGCTCGTGATGGTTCTTGGCCTGGCTGCCTGCGCATCCAAGACCGAGCCCGCACAGCCCGAAGAGACCACCCCGGCCGAGACGACCGATACCCCGGCCACCGAAGAGCCCACCCCTGCTGAGACCGAGACGGAAGAGCCCGCCGCGACCGAAGCAACCGGCTCTGTCTACTACCTGAACTTCAAGCCCGAAGCGGACGGAGCCTGGCAGAAGCTCGCCGCCACCTACACCGAGCAGACCGGCGTTCCCGTCAAGGTCGTCACCGCTGCTTCCGGCACCTATGACACCACTCTCGCAGCCGAGCTTGACAAGAGCTCCGCTCCGACCCTGTTCCAGTGCGGCAACCAGGGCGCCATCAACTCCTACGGCGACTACTGCTATCCGTTTGACGGCACTGCCATCATGGATCAGATGACCACCGATGCTTTCAACCTCAAGGGTGAAGACGGCCAGACCCTCGCCATCGGCTACTGCTACGAGGCGTTCGGCATCATCGTCAACAAGGCTCTGCTTGAGAAGGCCGGCCACTCCATCGACGAGATCACCAACTTCGAATCCCTGAAGGCTGTCGCTGACGACATCCATGCCCGTGCTGACGAGCTCGGCTTCGACGCATTCTCCTCCGCCGGCCTCGACGGCTCCTCCAGCTGGCGTTTCTCCGGCCATCTGGCCAATATGCCGCTGTACTACGAGTTCCGTGACGACGGCGTGACCGCGCAGCCCGCCACCATCACCGGTGCTTACCTCAACAACTTCAAGAACATCTGGGATCTCTACATCACTGATTCCGCTACCACCGGCGCTGCTCTGGCTACCGCTACCGGCGACGAGTCCGAGGCTGAATTCGGCGAGGGCAAGGCTGCGTTCTATCAGAACGGCAGTTGGGAATATTCCAACCTGACCGGCACGTTCGGCATGAACCCCGACGATCTGGCTATGATCCCCATCTACTGCGGTGTTGACGGCGAAGAAGAGGCTGGCCTGTGCGCTGGCACTGAGAACTGCTGGGCCATCAACAACGAAGCCTCTGAAGAGGACATTCAGGCTACCATCGATTTCCTCGTCTGGGTCGTTACCTCTGACGAAGGCACCACGATGCTGGCACAAGAGTTTGGCCCCTGCCCGTTCAAGGACGCCAAGGAGCCGGAGAACGTCTTCTTCCAGGATGCCAACAAGTACACTGCCGATGGCAAGTACGTTGTGACCTGGGCATTCAACTGGACTCCCGCTGTTGACGACTGGCGTGCTGCCGTTGTCGACGCTCTGACCCAGTACTCTGCCGGTACCGGCGACTGGTCCGCTGTCGAGACTGCATTCGTGCAGGGCTGGGCGACCCAGTATGCAAAGGAAAACGCATAAGCAATAAGGCGTGACCAAAAGTAAAGAGGGGGCTGCAAAGCCCCCTTTTTTACAGAAAAGAAACTGCCGCAGCCGAAGATTTTGCGGACAAACGCCCGGAGGCCGGGCGCTTGTCTGTGAAATTGTCAAGAAAGTATATAAATGATAAAGGAGAAGCATGATGAAGAAGAAAAAACATGACGATTCGGCTCTGTCATGCAGCTTGATCCGCCGCCCGATCCAGCGCTGGGGCTGGCTGTTCCTGCTGCCGACGTTCGCAGCGTTCTGCGTGGGCTTCCTGTACCCGTTTGCAAAGGGGCTGTTCCTGTCCTTCTGCAAGTTCAAGACGACCAGCAAGTGGACGTGGGTGGGACTGAAAAACTACCAGACCATCTTCCAGGATGAGGGCTTCCTCCATGCGTTCTGGTATACGGCACTGTTTGCGCTCGTATCCCTGCTCATCATCAACGTTCTGGCCTTTGCTGTTGCCTACGTTCTGACTAAGGGTATCAAGGGCTCGAACATCTTCCGTACCGTTTTCTTCATGCCGAACCTCATCGGCGGCATCGTTCTGGGCTATATCTGGCTCATGATCTTCGACGGCATCCTCAGCAACTTCGACACAGCCGTCGTGCTGGAAACCAAATACGGCTTCTGGGGATTGATCATCCTCATGTGCTGGCAGCAGATAGGCTATATGATGATCATTTATATCGCAGGCCTGCAGGCAATCCCGGAGGATATGCTGGAGGCCGCAAAGATCGACGGTGCATCCAGCTGGAAAACGCTCTGGAACATCACAATCCCGAACATCATGCCGTCTATCACCATCTGCACGTTCCTGTCCCTGACCAACGGCTTCAAGCTCTACGACCAGAACCTGGCCCTCACGGGCGGCTCACCCTTTAAGACGCTGGCTGACGGCAACGTCATCAAGACCACGGAAATGCTGGCTCTGAACATCGTCAACTCCAACACCTCCAACTCCAAAGGCCCCGGACAGGCCAAGGCAGTTGTGTTCTTTATCCTGGTCGCGATCATCAGCATTGCCCAGCTTGTGTCCACCAGAAAGAAGGAGGTCGATCAGTAATGAAAAATACCGGCTTCCAGAAAGAGCGCCGTTCGCATACCGTCCTGACGGTCGTGTTTGTGATCATTGCCGTTGCGTATCTCTACCCGATCTTCATCGTTTTGGTCAACTCTCTCAAGACCAACGCCGCTATTAACCTTGATACGTTTGCCTTTCCCACAAGCAACACCTTCATGGGGCTGCAGAACTATATCAAGGGTATGACCTTCGGCAACTACCCGTTCTATAAATCCGTCGAATACAGCCTGATGATCACGCTGCTTTCCGCAGCTCTGATCCTCATCTGCACGTCCATGGCCGCGTGGTATATTTCCCGTGTCGACAGCCTCGTCTGCCGCATTGTGTACTACCTGTGCGTGTTCTCCATGGTCGTCCCGTTCCAGATGGTCATGTTCACGCTGGCAAAGACCGCCGATACTCTGAAGCTCAATCGCCCGTGGACAATTCCCATTGTCTACCTCGGCTTCGGTGCAGGCCTCGCTGTGTTTATGTTCACCGGCTTTGTCAAGTCCATCCCGCGCTCCATTGAAGAGGCTGCTGTGATTGACGGCTGCACCCCTGTGCAGACCTTCTTTCAGGTTGTCCTGCCCATGATGAAGCCGACCTTCATTTCCGTCGGTGTTCTGGAGATCATGTGGGTCTGGAACGACTACCTCCTGCCGTATCTGGTCCTTGATATCAACGAGTTCCGCACCATCCCCATCCACATCCAGTACCTCAAGGGCAGCTACGGCTCCGTCGACATGGGCGCGACTATGGCGCTGATCCTGATGTCCATCGTCCCGGTCGTCATCTTCTACCTCTGCTGCCAGAAATATATTATCAAGGGCGTTGCTGCCGGCGCGGTAAAGGGATAAAGAAATTTGTCTGTTTTAAGTGGATTTTTCAGAGGTTCTGTATGATAGTGATACAGAATCAGCAAAACCAAGGAGAACAGCAGATATGACGATCAAGGATCTTGCGAGACTGAGCGGTTATTCGCTTGGAACTGTCTCTCGCGTGCTCAATAACCAGCCGAATGTTTCGGAAAAAGCGCGGCAGGCGATTCTGTCCATTGCGCAGGAACGCGGCTTTGAACTCAACGAAAGCGCACAGCTTTTAAAGCAGCAGCGCTCCAACACCGTACTCATCATTGTCAAGGGTACGGCCAACGAGCTGTTTGCCGGTATGGTCGAGCATCTGCAGTCCCTTTTCTCGCGCACCACGCATTCGCTGATTGTCGACTTTATCGATGAAGACGATAATGAGGTGCTTCGTGCCGTCAAGCTCTGCCGGGAGCGCAAGCCCATGGGCGTGATGTTCCTCGGTGCGACGAACCGTCATTTTGTCAGCGATTTCGACAAGATCCATGTGCCCTCCATCATTGTTACAAACGATGCGAGCGATCTGCCGTTTGAGAACCTGTCCAGCGTTACGACCAACGACCGGCAGGGCGCTGCCTGCGCTGTCGATTATCTCATCCGCTGCGGCCACAGAAACATTGCTGTTCTCGGCGGCGACCGGCTTTTATCCGATACGTCTGCGCAGCGTTATGAAGGCTGCGTGGAAGCGTTCGGGAAAAACGGCATGCAGTTCGACGAACAGACCTACTACCATACCGGCCGCTACAGCTATGAGGATGGCTATTCCGGTATGCAGGCCGTCCTGCGCGACACACCGCAGGTCACAGCTGTGTTCGCCATGGCAGACGTCATTGCCATCGGCGCGATCCGCGCACTGGTGGACGCCGGAAAGCGCGTCCCTGACGATATTTCCATCATCGGCTATGATGGACTGAGGATCGGCAGCTTTTATACCCCGAAGCTTTCTACCGTTTCCCAGTCTGTCGAGCTTCTGGCCCGGCGCAGCTTTTCTGTTCTGATGGACTGCACCGAGCGCGGCGGGCAGGCCCGCCATTTGACCGTACCGTTTACGCTTTCCAACCGTGAAAGCGTCAGAAAACTCGAAAACAGCTGAAAACAGCGCACAACCGCTGCTTTTGCCTGTTTTCAACGAAAGCGAAATAAGAGTGATAGTATGAAAAGAAGCAGTGGAATCCTGATGCACATTACTTCGCTGCCCTCGCCCTACGGCATCGGCAGCATGGGCAAAGCAGCCTATGACTTTATTGATTTTCTGAGAGCGGCAAAGCAGACCTACTGGCAGATCCTCCCGATCAACCCGCCCGGCTATGGCGATTCGCCCTATCAGGCGTTCTCTACCTTCGCCGGGAACCCGTATCTGATCGATCTGGACGAGCTTGTCAAGGACGGATACCTGACGCAGGAGGAGCTTGACCGCGTCGATTGGGGCAGCCGCGCCGATCAGGTCGATTTTTCGAAGATGTACGACCAGCGCCTGCGGGTGCTGCATCTGGCCTGGAGCCGCTTCCACAAGGCCCCGGCGGAGCGCTACACGGAATATGTCCGCCAGCAGAGTGCGTGGCTGGAGGAGTATGTACTCTTTATGGCCGTCAAGGCATATTATAACGACGGCCCGTGGACCGAGTGGCCGCTCGATATCCGGATGCACCAGCCGGAGGCCATGGCGTACTACCGTGAGCTGCTGCACGACGAGCTTGATTTTCAACGGTTCCTGCAGTTCTGCTTCCATACGCAATGGCAGCGTTTGCGGGAGTATGCCCATGAAAACGGCGTGCTGATCATCGGCGATATCCCCATCTATGTTCCGCTGGATTCCGCCGACGTCTGGTCGCACCCGGAGAACTTCCAGCTGACCCGCACCCGCCGTCCGCGCGTCGTCGCGGGCTGCCCTCCCGACGGCTTCAACGCCAACGGCCAGTACTGGGGCAATCCCATCTATGACTGGGCACATATGGAGCAGGACGGCTTCTCCTGGTGGATGCGACGCCTGCGCGCAGCAGGGGAGAGTTTCGATGTTGTCCGCATCGACCATTTCCGCGGCATCGAAAGCTATTGGGCCATTCCTGCCGTCAACCGCACGGCCCGCAAGGGCGAATGGGTCAAGGGTCCCGGCATGAAGCTTGTAAATGCTATCCGGAAGAATTTCCCGGATACCGATTTTATTGCCGAGGATCTCGGTTTCCTGACGCCGGAGGTACAGCAGCTTGTGATTGATTCCGGCTTCCCTGGCATGAAGGTGCTGGAATTTGCCTTTGACCCGCGCGAACCGAGCAACTATCTGCCCGACCGCTATCCTGAAAACGCCATCTGCTACACCGGCACGCACGACAATGAAACGCTTATCCAGTGGTGCGAGGGAATTGACGCAGAAACGGACGCCTATGCCCGCAGCTATCTCGGCATTACGGCGGAGGACGATCTGGCCGACGCCATCATCGAGGCCGGCATGCAGTCCAAGGCACAGCTGTTTATCATGCAGATGCAGGACTATCTGCGTCTGGGCCGGGAAACGCGTATGAACGAACCTGGCAGGCTTCTGCAGTCGAACTGGCGCTGGCGTATGCTGCCCGGCGCGGCCAACGAAGCGCTGGCCCAAAAAATTGCAGGTTTGACAGAGCGGTCAAATCGTGTATAATACCTACAGTCATCTGGCGTCCACCTGTCCTTGCCGGATAGGTGGACGCTTCTTTAAAGGCCGCCGGCAGCTTTGCCCGGCGGAGTCCCATGGAAGGAGTAACCTATGAGTGAATTTTCGGAACGAATCGTAAAACAGACTGAGGCCCTGCTGCATTTCCAGCATGACGAGACCCTGCAGGAAACGACCCCGGAGCGCCTGCATGAGGCGCTCGGCCAGGTCATCATGATGGAGATCAGCGACAACTGGACGAAGACCAAGCGCCGTCAGGCGCCGGGCCGCCGCGCGTTCTATTTCTCCGCGGAATATCTCGTCGGCCGTCTGGTCTACAGCAACCTCTTCAACCTCGGCATTCTGCGCGGGATGAAAGCGGCCTTTGCTGAAAAGGGCGTCGATCTTGCGTGCCTGGAGCACATTGAGGACGCGGCCCTCGGCAACGGCGGACTTGGCCGTCTCGCCGCCTGCTTCCTTGACAGCGCCGCGACGCTCGACCTGCCGCTGACCGGCTATGGCCTGCGCTATCGCTTCGGCCTGTTCAAGCAGTCGTTCGTCAATGGCTGCCAGCGTGAAAATGCCGACGACTGGACGAAATACGGCGACCCGTGGAGCCACCGCCGCGACAAGCTGGCCGTCAAGGTCAAATTTGCCGACCAGACCGTCAACTGCGTCCCGTATGATATGCCCGTGATCGGCTATGAAACAACGACGGTCGGTACGCTCCGCCTCTGGCAGTGCGAGGCCGAGGAGGAGCTGAACTTCGACGCCTTCAACGCGCAGGACTACGTTAAGGCGCTTGAAAAGAAGAACAAGGCCGAGGATATCACCCGCGTTCTGTATCCGAACGACTCCACATGGGAGGGCAAGCGCCTGCGCGTCAAGCAGCAGTACGTCCTTTCCAGCGCGTCTTTGCAGGATATCCTGCGCGACTACCGCCAGCAGCACGGCACGGACTATTACCGCCTGCCGGAGTTTATTGCTGTCCAGCTGAACGATACGCATCCCGCTATGTCCATTCCGGAGCTGATCCGTCTGCTGATGGCCGAGGGACTGGATTTTGACGCCGCGTTTGAGCTGACCCGCCGCGTGTTCGCCTATACGAACCACACCGTCATGACCGAGGCGCTCGAAAAGTGGGACCTGGAGCTGCTGCGCTCCGTCGTGCCGGAGGTCTGCGAGATCATTGAGCGCATCGACGCAAAGCTCAAGCAGGAGCACCCGCATTCGAAGCTCTTTATCGTCAAGGATGGGCAGGCGCACATGGCGAATCTGTCCGTCTATATGTCCACCGCCGTCAACGGCGTTGCAGAGATCCATTCCCAGATACTCAAGGACGATCTGTTCAAGGACTGGTACGCCGTCTATCCCGACCGCTTCCAGAACAAGACCAACGGCATCACGCCCCGCCGCTGGCTGGGCCTGTCCAATCCGGAGCTTTGTGGTCTGCTCGACAGCAAGGTCGGCGCAGGGTATCTGAAGCATCTCGACCAGCTGGAGGGACTGAAGGCTGGTATTGACGAAATGACCGTCAAGCAGTTCAACGCCATCAAGCTTGAGAAAAAGCGCCAGCTCTGCCGCGTGATCGAGGAGCATGAGGGCGTTGCACTTGATCCATCGTTTATCTTTGACGTGCAGGTCAAGCGCCTGCACGAGTATAAGCGCCAGCTTCTGAATGCCCTGAGCATCATGGATCTGTACCTGTCCATCAAGGACGGCAGCATCAAGGACTTTACGCCGACTGCCTTTATCTTCGGCGCAAAGGCTGCCCCCGGCTACCGCCGTGCAAAGGCAATTATTCATTATGTAAACCGCGTGGCTGATCTCATCAACAGCGATCCCGCCATGGACGGCATCATGAAGGTCGTCTTCGTGCAGAACTATAACTGCTCCTACGCCGAGCATATCATTCCCGCCGCTGATATTTCCGAGCAGATTTCTCCTGCTGGTACGGAAGCTTCCGGCACGGGCAATATGAAGCTCATGCTGAACGGCGCAGTGACGCTCGGCACGCTCGACGGCGCAAACGTCGAGATCGCAGAGCAGGCGGGCAGCGAGAACGCGTATATCTTCGGCGCGACCGTCGAGGAGATCAACATGGTGAAGCCCAGCTACAACGCCCGCAGCTTCTACGAGGCCAACCCGAACCTCCGCCGCGCCGTCGACACCCTGATCGACGGGACTGTTCCCACCGATGAAGAGCAGCACGAGCTCTATACGTCTCTGCTCAAAGGCGCAAGCTGGCACAAGCCGGATCAGTATTTCATCTTCTACGACTTTGACAGCTACAAAAAGGCCCGCCTGCGCGTGAACCATGACTACTGCGACCGCATCGCCTTTGGCCGCAAGTGCCTCATGAACGTCGCCTCTGCCGGCAAGTTCTCCTCTGACCGCACCATCCGCCAGTATGCCGAAGACATCTGGCACATCCAACCTGTCAAATAAAAAAGCAAAGCGCAGGGCCGGAAAACCGGTCTTGCGCTCTGCGTCTATACAAAGGAAACAGAAAAATGTTCGATTATCTGATTCAAAACGGTACTCTGATCGACGGGACCGGCGCACCGGCGGCCGCAGCCGATGTTGCGATTAAAGACGGAAAAATCGCCGCAGTCGGCGATCTCAGGGGCGCATCTGCCGGGGCGGTTCTTGACGCGTCAGAGAAGTACGTCACGCCCGGCTTTATCGACATTCACCGCCACGCCGACGCGGCGCTCTTCCGCCCGCATTTCGGCGAGCTGGAGCTCAAGCAGGGCCTGACCACGATCGTCAACGGCAACTGCGGCCTGTCCGTCACGCCTTGCGCCGGTGCATACAAAAAAGAGATCGAGGCATATCTGACCCCGGTTGCAGGCGCGCTGCCGGAGAACGCCGATTTTTCCAGCCTCGCATCCTATCTGTGCGCTGCAAAAAAGACCCCCAGCCCCATCAACACCGCCATGCTGGCGGGCAGCGGCACCATCCGCGCCTGCGCGGCAGGCTTCGGCACGCCCGAGCTTGACGCGGCCCAGATGGCTGAGATCCACCGCCTGATCGAGCAGGAGCTTGCTGCAGGCGCGCTCGGCGTTTCGCTGGGCCTCGGCTACGCGCCGGACTGCTTCTATTCGACTGAAGCGCTCATCGAAGCGCTTCAGCCGCTTAAAAATTCCGGCATTCCCATCACAGTCCATATGCGGCAGGAAGGCAGCGGCGTGGTCGATGCGCTCCGCGAAATGATCACCGTCGCAAAGGCACTGCATACCCCCGTCGAGGTCAGCCACCTTAAATCCATCGGCAAGGCCAACTGGCACCGCTGCACGCCGGAGATGCTCCGCCTGATGCACGAGGCCCGTCAGGACGGTATTGAGATCGCCTGCGACGTCTATCCCTATACCGCCGGTTCGACTCAGCTCGTCCACGTTCTGCCGCCAGAGAGCCAGAAGGGCGGTCTGGAAGCGCTGACCGAGAATCTGGCCGATCCCGCGTTCCGCGAAGCGCTGAAAGACCGTATGCTGACCGGCAGCGACTTTGAAAATATCTCGCTTCTCGTCGGCTTTGAGAATATTGTCGCGTCCAGCATCTCGCGGAAGGATTTGCGGCAGTATGAGGGGCAGAGCATCGCCGCCATCGCGCAGCAGCAGGGGAAGGACCCCTTTACCGCACTGTTTGATCTGCTGCAGGCTGCGCACTGCGACGTGACCATGATCGATTTTATTGCTGCCGAGGACGATATCTGCGATATCCTGCGCGACGCACACAGCTGCGTGATCTCCGACAGCACCTATCCCACCACCGGGATGCTCCATCCGCGCGTTTACGGCACGTATACAACGCTCCTGGAGCACTTCGTCCGCGAAAAGCAGGCGCTTTCCATCGAATCCGCCGTGCATAAATGCACGGGCCGTGCTGCAAAGGTCATTGGCCTGAAAACAAAGGGCATTCTCGCGCCCGGCATGGATGCAGACCTGAATATTTTTGATCTTTCCGCCGTCCATACCTGCGCAACCTATTCCGATCCTGCGCAGTTCTCCGCCGGTATGGATACTGTCTTCGTCGCTGGCCGCCTGGCCATTCTGAACGGCGCCTTCACCGGCAGCATGGCAGGCACGGTTTTGACGAGATAACCACAAATACAGAGCGCCCGGCAGACATTCGGATTGTCTGCCAGGCGTTTTGCAGAAAGGATCTTGTTTGATATTTCGTGATAAATGATACACAAAGAGAAAATCCGCAATCCTTTTGGATTACGGATTTTTCATCTGGCAGGGGATGAGGGATTCGAACCCCCGCAAACGGAGTCAGAGTCCGGTGTGCTACCGTTACACAAATCCCCTAACTGAGCTTCTTTCCGAAGCGCATGATTATTATAACGATTTATTCTGAAAAGTCAAGACTAATTTTTCTTTTTTTGCAGAAATTAAATTGAGATGGAAACTGCAATTCTGGATTTCGGCGGAAAAGCAGGGCCTTTTTGCCGATACACGCTTCTTTTTTCTCGAAAAACGGAGAATTTCTAATTCATGACAAGGAAAACAGACTTTCTTTTACATACGCCATGCGCGGTTTCTTTCCGGCTCGGCGGGTCAAGATAATGGCGCTGAGACTTTTGCGGAGAGGATGAGAACATGAGGCGGAACATTTTTTATAGAAAAATACCGGCCGCGCTGGCCGCGTTCGTTCTTGCGCTTGCGCTGTGCTGCCAGACTGCCGCAGCCGGACGCGCGCTGGTTCCGGGCGGATATACAGTCGGCATCAAGCTCTATGCGGAGGGACTGATGGTCACGGAGGTAGAGAGCGGCACACCTGCGCAGCAGGCGGGGATCCGGAAGGGCGATGTGATCATTGCGGTGGACGGAAAGAAAACAGACAGCGCGCAGGCGCTGCTCGGAAGCATTCAGAAAAGCGAGCCGATTGTCGTGCGGGTGGAACGCGGCGGAAGGGAAGCGGAGTTTCTTGTCACGCCGGAAAAAACGCCGTCCGGCTACCGGCTCGGCGTTCTGGTACGCGACCATATCGCGGGGATCGGGACTGTCACCTATTATGACCCCGAAACCGGAAGCTACGGTGCGCTCGGCCACGGCGTCAGCAGTCTGGACGGGACGCAGCTTCTGATGATGCAGTCCGGCTATCTGGTGCGGTCGAGCGTTGCTGAGATCCGCGCCGGTACACGCGGAACGCCGGGAGAACTGCACGGACTTTTCGATGTGACGGACACGGTGGGAACCGTGGACAAAAATACAGCCTGCGGGATATTCGGCACGATGACCCATCCGCGTCAGGGGCAGACAGTCGAAACGGCTCCTGCTGAGTCGGTCGTGACCGGCCCGGCGGAGATCCTTTCAAATGTCGACGGCGATCAGGTGCAGCGTTTTGCCATCCGCATTGACCGTGTGGATGCAGACGCGAAAAATGGCCGGAACCTGCTCATTACCGTGACGGACGAGGCGCTGCTTGCCAAAACAGGCGGTATCGTGCAGGGAATGTCCGGCAGCCCGATCCTGCAAAACGGACGGCTGGTCGGCGCAGTCACGCACGTGCTGGTCAATAGCCCGGCGCAGGGCTATGGCATTCTCATCGACAGAATGCTGCAAGCCGCAGAGGGATAAAAGCTGACCCGGCTTTCCTGCGAGGAAAGCCGGGTCAATATTTAGAAAAAGCTTAAACAGCCGAACCCTCCGGTGCGCGGTCGTCTCCAAAGAAGAATGCCGCGACGGTGCCGGGGCCGGAATGCGACGCGACAATCGTGCCGATATCGCAGATGCGCACCTCGCCGTTCAGATGCGGAAACGCTGCTTCGACGGCGGCCTTCGTCGCCTCGGCATCCGCAAGGCAGTTGGAGTGGCAGATAAACGCCTTGCCTGTGTAATTCTCTCCGTTTTCGGCGTGGCGCTTCATCGTCTCGACGGTGCGCGCGACGGCGTTTTTCTTGCCGCGGACCTTGTCATAGGCAATGATGCGGCCCTTGTCGTCCAGACGCATGATGGGGCAGATGCCGAGCACCGTGCCGATCGCTGCGGCAGCGCCGGACATACGCCCGCTGCGGCGGTAGAATTTCAGCTCCGTGGAATAAAACTGGTGGTGTACCTTCTGACGCTTTTCGAGTACCCAGTCCGCGATCTCATCCATGGATCTTCCTTCGTCGCGCAGATCGGCTGCGCCGTCGACCAGCAGACCGTAGCCGGAGGACGAGCAGAGCGAATCGATCACGGTCAGCTTCCGCTTCGGGTATTTCTCCCGCAGCGTCTCCGCTGCAAGCATCGCATTCTGCACGGACGCCGTCATACCGGAGCCGAACGCGATATGCAGCACGTCGCCCTGCTGCAAAAGTGCGTCAAAAAACGTCTCGTACTGAAATTCGTTCAGCTGCGCTGTGCTCGGCAGCTTTCCGGCGTCCAGAAAGCCGTAAAACTGCGGCAGCGCCTCCGGATCACGCCCCATGTCGTCCTCATAGCTGACGCCGTCGACCTGATAGGAATAGAACAAAACGGGAATGTCACGCTGTTCGCAGTAGGAATAGGGGAGATCAATGGTAGACTCACAGGAAAGAATAAAGCCGGAACGCATATCAGGAACCTCCGTGAAAGCATGATATATTACATGATATCATAGCAGATGCGGGGAAAAAGGGGAACGGGCAATCAGCACGGAATGCCTGTATCGGCGTCCTGCCGCGCCATTGCCTCAAATCCGCCGCGGTAAAACGTGCAGAGCCTGCTGAACTGCGCCTGAATGTCGTACTTCATATCGTTGGACAGCCACTCAACGATCTGCCCATAGCATTCGCACTGCCAGAAGCGGATCAGGATCTCCCGGTCCTCTTTGCTGAGCGGCAGATCGCCATAGGCTGCCGCCGCGTAGGCCTCGACCGTGTGGCGGCAGATCTGCATGAGATAAAACGCGACGGTATCGTGGCTGATCGAACGGTACATATGCATGACCGCGCGCCGGTTTTCCGTCATGAACTGCACGGCGGCATTCAAACACGCCTCCGGCGAATCCGGGTTGGCGTACTGCCGGATGATCTGGTCAGCCCGTTCGGTGATGATCTCCGTCGCAAGCGAGGGAATGTCGGTAAAATGATAATAAAACGTGTTGCGGTTGATGCCGCAGTCCTCCACGATTGCCTTGACCGTGACCTGATTGAGCGGCCGGTCATTGAGCAGCTTCAAAAATGAATTTTTAATGGCTTGCTTGGTGTAAGCGGACATAGCTTGACCTCCTGCGCCGCAGCATAAATACACCATAAGAATACCAGACAGGCGCAGCAAAGTCAATCTGTGCACAGACGGGTTTTTGCCTGAAACGGCACAGCGCACGGCCTGATTTCTACTCTTGCGGTCACGGGCTTCCGGTGATATAATACTATTATTTAGAAAGAAATAAACAAATTGAGGAGTTGCTTATGAATCGGCGTTTTGTGCGCAGTCTGCTGCTGGCTGCGCTGCTGGTCCTGCTCTGCACACAGGTATTTGCCGCGCAGGAGACGCTGGCTGCGCTGCGGCTCGACCCGGAGTCGGGCTTTACGACCCGCATGGAGGACACAGACGGAAACACCCTTACGCGGAGCGGCGTTCTGAATCCGGACGGGCTTGCGAATTCCGTCCGCTCTGCAAAAATCGCCTCTTATTCGATCTATTATAACGGACGGCTGCTGATGACCGTCACGCCCGTCGGCTTCTCCGAGCCGGATGCCGCCGTGATGAGCGGCGGCGCGCCCACCTGCACCGGTTTTTACAAGACCACGTTTTCCATCGACGATACGCGGGAAATTTTCCTGACCGGCCTGACAGAATCGACGCTGGAGCAGGTGCAGACAGAGCTGACGGCCAGTGCGCTGGAAGACCGCTATTTCAGCCTCACCAACGTGGACTTCATTGACGCGGAAAAGGAATTCACAGATGTTGCGGAAGGGGAGATCGCCTCGGACGCCAACCTCTGCTGGGCTGCCGCTTCGTCCAATATGCTCCGGTTCAGCGGCTGGGGGAGCGAAGCGGGCTTCCGGACAGAGGACGATCTGTTTGAGTCGTTCATTTCAGCGTTTACAGACGCGGGCGGCTCGTATACATACGGGCTGGACTGGTTCTTCAACGGCTATTACGCCATGCAGGGCAATGACGGCTGGGCGCAGCTGCGCGCGCCGGGCGAATCCGGAAAGTATCTTTCCGAGTATCCCGCCGACAGTCTGTACCAGACCTATGAAATTTCCAACCACATCGACAATCTGCGGCCGGTGCTTGACGCGCTGGAGCGCGACTGCGCCGTCGGCATTTCCATCGGCAACTATCTCTCCTCGTTCCGCATCGGCGGCCACGCTATCACGCTCTGGGGCTATCTGCACGACACGTCCGCCAGCCCCTACAGCAAGGAAGCCTATCCCGCCATTTTCATTTCCGATTCTGATTCCGATAAATACGACGGCGCACTGCGCCGCCAGGCGCCGAACCGGCTGCGCGTCATGATGATGGACGGGATGTTCGACGGCTTCGGCGCCGACAGCTGGGAGCTGGACTATCCCTCGACGTTCCCGTGGCGGCTCGAAAGCTTTACCGTTCTGGAACCCTACCGCGCAGAGCTGGAGCAGGACGCCTCCGGTACCCACAACAAAAACACCTCGGCGGATTTTTCCGTTCAGGATCTGTACGTCCGCGCTTCCACGTTTGATGATCTGGAGCTTGGCATTGATACGATCCCTGCCAACCAATCCTTCAAAATCGGCGGGATCGCGCTGAACAACAGCGCAGTGAACCTGAGCAGCGCAAGACTGCAAATCGTCACAACGATCACGCAGAACGGCCAGACCGTCTGGGAAAAAACCAGCCAGCGCTCCGTCAGCAGATTCTCGGCCAATGCCTATGTCAAGCTTTCGGAAACCTGTAATTCCCTTGCTGTCGGCAGCTATGAAGCCACGATCCGCGTAACGGCCAGCGGTATATCGGAAGCCTATCTTCTGAACAACACGCGTTCCATTTCCTTTACCGTCAGCGCTGCCGCGCCGGACGCCTCGAACGCGTCCGTGTCCGTATCCATTCCCGAGTTCGATGGAAGAACGGGCGGCTATGGCACGCTGCGCTTCGGCGGCGTCGATTCCCTGTATCCTGCCGGGACGGAGCTGACGTGGTCCGTCTACGAAAAATACGACTCGGTTCTGTATGACGACTGGGTGCTGGCGTATCAGGGCTATCAGCAGCCGGAATCCGTCCGGTACGAGGGCATGACAACGGCTGTTCGGACCCTTGTGGTGCTGCGGCCGGTCGACCCGTCGCTTGCGTGCGTGACGCTTGATGCGGGAAGCCAGAAGCTGCTGTACCATAGGGTGTATACATTGGCTGCCGATGACAATACCGGCATCTGCTCGGCGATTGCTTACGGACAGAACACGCTGGCAGCAGGGGAGCAATTCAGCTTTTATATTTCCAATTTCACGACCTGCACGCCTTCCATTACGGTGACGCCGGTTGTTTATGCGATCCGAAGCTCCGATAATCTGCGGATCAACCTCTGGCGCGGCGAGGCTATGCGCATGGCGTATGGAGAATCTACAGAGAATGCGCCCTGCCGTGTTGCAAGCTGGAGCGCGGAACTTCTGCCCGGCCAGTATGCGATCTATGGCGAAGCCGTATATGAATACGGCAGCAAAACCGTGAAGCTCAGTACGCTTCAGGTCAATGCGGACAAGCCGTTCGTTTCCACTGGAACGACGTTCCGCGGCAGCAATCGCTGCGCAGTCGTTCTGGAATGTGCTGCCGCAGAAGGAAGCGCAGAATTTGGCATCGAGTACCGCAAAGCGGGACAGGAACAGACGGAACGCGTTTCATTTTCTGCAAATTTTGACAGCGTCAAGTCCAGACAGCTCTGCCTGTCGTTTAAGGCCGATGCGGGAGCAGACTATTCCTTCCGCACATTTGTCGTATCTGAAGACGATACGACCTATGGCGCGTGGAACGACTGCCCGGCTCCTACGGCGGCTCGCATTTTGACGGATGCGCCGCAGAACGGAGGCGCAGATGCGTCTGTCTGGGAATTCACGGCCCCGTCCGACGGCGTTTACACCCTGACGGTTCAGGGAGCCGAAACGGGCGCGCTATACGATACGACCGACGTATTGCCCAAAGCCGGAAGAGAGGTCACGATGCTCCAGCGCGGCTTCTATCTGGAAGCAGGAGAAACCGCTCTGTTCTGCGTTCAGGCTGAGGCTTCGTATACGGTCGAGGTCACGCGGGCACAGGAGATCGGGCTTTGCAGTCCGGTTCGCTTCAACGCTGCGTTCACCGGTTATGAGCGCTTTTTCAGCTTCACCGCGCCTGCTGCCGGAAGCTATGTATTCCATGCAGCCGGTGAAAGCGGCTGGCTGTACAAATTGGGCGAAAACGCCGTGTGGGAGCTGTATCGCCATTTCAGCGCCTCCCGGCCCGACAGCGGCGTTTCTCTCACGCTGGAAAAGGGGCAGCGCGTTTATTTCAGAATCGCCTATACGGCGATCGGCAGCTATTCGTTCGCTGTTTCTCGTCCCGCGCCGGACGTTTCCGTCTCAGACGAGGGCGTGAACGTCAGTTATGACCCGGAGTTCACCGGCCTGCACCTGATCGCGCTTTATGACGCGGACGGGCGGATGGTCGATGTCCAATACGTACCCGTGCAAAGTCTGGATACGCGTATTTCCGTCGTTCTGCGAGGTACGAAGACCGGCTTTGTCCGCGTGTTCCAGTTGGACGCAGAGAAAAACACGCCGCTCACCGCTGCAAAGCAAATCGAGCTGGTGTGAACCCATGATCGACAGACAGGAGATTTGATTTGGACGGATTTGTAGCATGGCTGAAGCAGCTCCAGTTTGACGGCGTATGGCAGACGGCGGTGCTCGTCGCCGCGTCGCTGCTGTGCATCACGTTTCATGAGACGTGCCACGGACTCGTGGCCTATTGGCTCGGCGACCCGACGGCAAAGCGTGCAGGACGGCTGACACTCAACCCGCTGCGGCATATTGATATCGGCGGTCTGCTTATGATGGCGCTGTTCCACTTCGGCTGGGCGAAGCCCGTCCCGGTCGATATGCGGTATTTCAAGCATCCCAAGCGCGACATGGCGCTCACCGCTGCAGCAGGCCCGCTGTCCAACGTTCTGCTGGCCTATCTGGCTGTGCTGCTCTACGGTGTGCTTGCCTACTGGTACTACTTCTCCGGCTCGACAGCCGTCTATGTCTTCGCACTCTTTTTCTACTATGTCGAGATCATTTCGGCGGGCCTTGCCGTGTTCAACGTCTTTCCCATCCCGCCGCTCGATGGGTCGAAGGTGCTCTTTTCCTGCCTGTCCGACAAGGCCTATCTCTGGCTCATGCGCTATGAGCGCTACGGCATGGCGCTTCTGATGCTCCTGCTCCTGACCGGCGTACTCGATGTGCCGCTGGAATTCTTGCGTGACGGGCTGCTGAATGGGCTGGAAGCCATCGGCACATGGCCGGTGCGGCTGCTGCTTGCGCTGCGCTGAACTTATTTTTGGAGTTATATCTGCATGGATGAACCGCGATACCATCTCGGCAGCGTCGTGCACGCGAAGGGCGAGACGCTCGAGGACTTCGACGGCCCGCTGGACGTGATCCTGCTGCTGCTGAGCAAGAATAAAATTGAAATACAGGATATCCAGATCTCCGCTATTCTGGAGCAGTATCTGGCGTATCTGGACGAAATGAAGCGCATGGATATGGAAATTGCCAGCGAGTTTATCGCCATGGCGTCCTATCTCATGTATATCAAAACGCGGATGCTCCTGTCCAAGGCGGAGCAGGAGGAAGCGCAGAGCGAGATGGACAAGCTCGTCGAATCCCTCCAGAAGCGACAGCGGCAGGATGCATATCAGCAGATCCAGAAGGCCGCGAAGCAGCTGGCCGTGCGCAATGAGCTTGGCCTCGGCCTGTTCACCAAGGGGCCGGAGCCGTACCAGGCGGACAGAACCTACCGCTACCGGCACGACAAGTCCGATCTGACCGCCGCGCTTGCTGCCATGCAGGACCGGACGGAGCGCCGTCTGCCGCCGCCCGCGTCCAACTTCGCCGGGATCGTCGGCACAGAGCCGTACCCGGTCACGCAGAAGGCCAAACAGGTCATCAGCCGCCTGCTTGCCCACGGTGTCATGCGCTTTCTGTCCCTGTTCAAGGGCAGCCGCAGCCGGTCGGAGATCGTGGCGACGTTCCTCGCCGTGCTGGAGCTGTGCCGCCTTCGCTCCGTTTCCATCGGAGAGGATGAACGCGGCGATATGGCGGTTACCTTTCTAAAAGCGCCGGATGCCGACGTGCAGACGGACATTTCCTGATCAGGAGGCTAATCTTGGAGCAGAATGATTTACAGCGGGCATTGATGGCCGTTTTGTTTGCCGCCGGAGAGCCGGTGGACGCCAAACGCCTGAGCCAGACGCTCGAACACGATGAAGCAGAAATCCACGAAGCGTGCAAGACGCTGATGGACGAGCTGAGCTTCAACCGCAGCGGCATCCGCATTGTGCGGCTGGAAAACGCCTATCAGATGTGCTCGTCGCCGGAAATGGCGGAATATGTGACCAAAACACTTGAAACGCGCAAGCCGCCGAAGCTTTCGCCGTCGCAGCTGGAAACGCTGACGGTCATTGCGTATTACCAGCCCGCGACAAAGGCGCTTGTCGAACAGATCCGCGGCGTTGACAGCGCCTACTGCGTCAGTGCCCTTGTGACAAAAAAGCTCATCCGCGAATGCGGACGGCTGAACGTGCCGGGCCGCCCCATCGTCTATGAGACGACGCCGGACTTCCTGCGCGTGTTCGGCCTGGAATCGCTGGCCGAGCTGCCGGAGATTGAAAAGGTCGACCTGCACGTCGATCCCTCGCAGGTCGAGCCATTGGAGCAGAAGCAGGAGGAGTCCACGCAGCCGGATGCATCAGCGCCTGTGCAGCAGGAGATCCCGCTATGACTTGGACATGGTGGATGACGCTTCTTGCGATTTTTGCTGCCCTTGTGCTGATCGGCTGCATCCCCGTCGGCGTTGATGCGCGCTATAATGCGGAGGGAGTATTTCTTGCGGCGAAGCTCGGCCCCATCCGCCTTCAGCTTCTGCCGCAGAAGCCAAAAAAGAAAAAGAAACAGCAAAAACAGCAAAAGAAACCGGAAAAGGCACCGGAAAAAGCCGCTTCGCAGGAAAAAAAGCCAAATCCGATCCTTTCCGGCGGCGTGGACGGAATTTTGCAGCTGCTGGATATTGTGCTTGATACGCTCGGCGATCTGCGCCGCAAGCTCCGCGTGAACGAACTGACGCTGTATGTCCGTATCGGCGGCAGCGACGATCCGGCAAAGGCCGCTATGGGCTATGGCCGGGCCTGGGCCGCCATCGGCGCGATCACGCCGTCTTTAGAGCGGCTTTTCGTCATAAAAAAGCGTGACATTCGGCCTGCGCTCGATTATACTATAAGCAACACACAGGTCGACGCGCATCTTGTGACCACGATCACCATCGGTCGGTCGCTGGCCCTTGCGCTGCGCGCTGGCATCCGGTTCCTGAAAATTCTGAACGAACGAAAAAAGGCGGTGTAAAGTATGGAACATCCTCTGTCTGATATGATGACCAATACCATGAGCAAGATTAAAGATATGATCGATGTCAACACGGTCGTCGGCAGCCCCATCACCACGCCCGGCGGCGTGACGATCATCCCCGTGACCAAGGTTTCCATCGGCTATGGCGGGGGCGGCAGCGATTTCGCAACGAAAAATATGCCCGCGAACCGCGATAATTCCTTCGGCGGCGGAGCAGGCGCGGGAATCAAGATCACGCCGGTCGCATTTCTTGTGATCCGCGGCGAGAACGTGCGTATGCTCCCGGTCGCGGAGCCAGCCTCCACGTCGGTCGACCGCCTGATCGAGCTGCTGCCCGATCTGCTGGAAAAGGGCGAGGCATATTTTGCGGAAAAGAAAGCCGCAAAAGAGGCCGAAAAGGCAGCGGAAGAAGCATAAAACCCGCGTATTCTGCACAAACTCCCGGCAGGGTGATGCAGAATGAAACGCAGCGGTCAAAAAACGATCCGGCAATCGGCGGCGGCACTCTGCGCCGCCGCCTTTTTCCTCGGCGCGGCGGGTATATCCAGCGCCGCACAGCTCGCGCCGCCTCCGCAGGTGTCGGCCAAAAGCGCCGCACTGCTCGACGGGACGACAGGGGAGTGCCTTTACGTGAAAAACGGCGAGCAGCGCGCGCTGATCGCCAGCACGACAAAGATCATGACCGGTCTTCTCGTCTGCGAAGCGGGAGAACTGGACAGAACTGTGACCGTGCCGGACGCCGCCGTAGGGCTGGAAGGCTCCAGTATGTACCTGAAAAAGGATGAGACGCTGACGCGCCGCGATCTGCTCTACGGCATGATGCTCCATTCCGGCAATGATGCCGCCCTGACGCTGGCAATCTCCGTTTCCGGCAGCGAAGCAGCGTTTGTCCGCCAGATGAATCTGCGCGCCCGTGCGCTGGGCCTGACGCAGACGCACTTTGCCAACCCGCACGGGCTGGACAGCGGCGAAAATTATTCCACTGCGCTCGATCTGGCCCACCTTGCGCAGGCAGCGCTGCAAAACGCACAGCTCCGCGCGGTCGTCTCGACCAAAACTGCGGTCTGCGCGGGCCGGACGCTTACCAATCACAACAAGCTGCTTTGGCGCTATGACGGCTGTATCGGCGTCAAGACCGGCTATACCCGCCATGCGGGCCGCATTCTCGTCAGCGCTGCCGAGCGTGACGGCAGGATGCTCATCGCCGTCACTATCTCGGACCCGGACGACTGGCGCGACCACACTGCGCTTCTGGACTACGGCTTTGCCGTTCTTGGGCGCGACACGCCCGTCTATCCGCAGAACAGGAGGATCGTATGGAAGAACGACTGCAAAAAATTCTGGCGCGCTGCGCAGGCGTCTCGCGCCGCAGGGCGGAGGAGCTGATTGCGGCGGGCCGCGTCCGCGTCAACGGCAACACTGCGCAGCTTGGCGAGCAGGCCGACGCAGAGGAGGACGTGATCGAGCTGGATGGCACACGCGTCAAAACGCGGCAGGAGCCGCAGCCGGTCTATCTCATGCTCTGCAAGCCGCGCGGCTTCGTGACCACCATGCACGATGAAAAGGGCAGGCGTTCCGTCGCGGAGCTCGTCGCGGACGTACCGGAGCGCGTGTATCCGGTCGGGCGGCTGGATTATAACTCCGAGGGCCTTCTGCTCATGACGAACGACGGCGTGCTGGCAAACGCCCTCATGCACCCGAAAAAGAGCATCGACAAGACCTATCTCGTCTGGGTCAGCGGGTACATAGCAGGGAAGGAGCAGTCTCTTTCGCAGTCCATCGAAATCGACGGCCGCAAGACTTCTCCCGCTGCTGTGCAGCTTCTGCACAAAGCCGGCACGACCGCGCTTTTCCGCGTCACGATCCACGAGGGCCGCAACCGGCAGATCCGCAGGCTCTGCGGGCGTGCAGAGCTGACCGTCACGCGCCTGCGGCGCGTGCAGGAGGGGCAGCTCACGCTCGGTGATCTGAAGCCGGGTCAGCACCGTCCCCTGACCGAAACGGAGCTTCGCGCAATATTTGAAGAAATTCAAAAGTAACCCTTGACAAACGGACAGCTTTTGTGTATGATATTAGGGCTGTCCGGGGTTTGACACGGCCAGCCGATATCATGGAGTGGTATCGAAGCGGTCATAACGAGCACGACTGGAAATCGTGTGACGGTCAAAAGCCGTCCGAGGGTTCGAATCCCTCCCACTCCGCCACAAGTCCACCGTAATTTTGATAGAATTACGGTGGTTTTCTTTATACAATAAAGTCCGGCGGATGGGAGTTCCATCCGTCGGACTTTTGCGATAGTGCTTATGCCTTGGGGGAGAAGGCCGCGAACAGCGGGGCGTAGGTGTCGGCGTGGAGCAGGAAGCATTTGATCGTCGCGCCGGGCTGCACTTTGAAGGTATACGTGCCGGACTCAGCTGTGATTTTCTCGCTGTGTACGGCGAGCAGCCGGCCGTCCGCGCCATATTCTGCCACAAACAGCACAAACGCATCGGACTTATAATTGCTGCCGGTCGAGACGGTCAGCGTGTCGCCCTCCAGCGTGGCCGAGGGCTTTGCGCACAGGTTCAGCGCACTGCCGGAGAAGAGCACGAACGCGTCCGGATCGTCCGGGGTGAAATACGCGCTGTAATCCTGCTCCCTGTTCGCAAGCAGCACGGGGTACGAAGCGTCGGTGCTGACGCCGAGCTTTGCGCCGTCTGTCAGTTCACCGGAGATCGTGAGCAGGGGAGAGGTGCTGTCGACACAGACATAGACGTTGCTGGTCTGGCCGTTTGCGGTGTTGCCCGTGACGACGGGCGCACCCTGAATGTTCACCCTGCCGCCCGCTTCGACGTAGATACCGCCGCCGAGGCCGGAGGCCGTGTTGCCGGTGATCTCGCCGCCATAGAGGTTCAGCGTGCCGCCCTTTTCGACGTAGATCGCGCCGCCGTTGCCGGAATAGGCGTGGTTGTTCTGAATCTTGCCGCCATACATGTTGACGACGCCGCCGGATTTGATGTAGATCGCGCCGCCGTTTCCGCTTGTGACGGTGTTGCCGGAGATCTCGCCGCTGTAAAGGTTCAGTGTGCCGTCCTTGTCTACAACGATCGCGCCGCCATTCTTTGCAATGCCGCCGGTCAGCTTGACATCATAGATCGAGAGCGTGCCGTTCTTCACATATGCGACACCGCCAGAGCCGCTTGCGACCGCGCTGCCGATGACCTTGCCGGTTTTGCGGCAATCGGAAAGCACCAGCGTCGAACCGCCGACGAGATAGATCTGGTCGTGGCTGGAGCCGATGACGTGTACGGCCTTGTTGTACAGGCAGAGGTCGAGCGTCTTTTTCTGACTGAGAGCCAGCTCTACATTGACGTTGGCCTGCGCACCGGAGAGATAGCGGGTGGCCGTTTCTCCGAGCGCGATGGATAAGCTGCTGCCATTCCAATACGTATAGGTTTTCTCATCGTGCGTGTGTGGTTTGTCGATATACTTGTCGTCGTAGACGTAGAAAAACGAATTACTATCCGTTATGCACCCTGTGTAATTCAGGCTGGGTTCCACAACGGCGTAGACATAATAGCCATCTTCAGGATATGTGAAAACAGAATCCGCGGTCAGAAGCTCATCCAGCTCGGGGTCTGGTTTCGTAGCGCCCGGGCGCAGATGATAGAACGAGTATTGGAAACCATCTTCGGACGTGAGTACCTTGCGATTCGGGCGGCCCTCAGAATCAAATAAGTATCCTATCAGATTTAGATACTTCAGAACAGGTTTACCGATGTAAGGGGGGTCGTTTCGTAAGGAATCAGTGTTGGCGTCTACAAAGAATACCTTGTGGATTTGTTCGCCATCATACCGCGTGATCGTCGCCGGGACTTCGATTCTGCCGCCTGTCAGCTCATAGTGTTTTTGGCCCTCGGGGGTCAGAGTGACCGTAACGATGATCTTGTTGTCCTTAATACAGTCCGGAGATTTGTATTCCGCCTTGTACTCGTAGTAGTCCTCTGAGATGCGGATTTCGCGCCCATCGGCAAGCTGGAATTCAATGGGGGGAAGAATTTCACTTGCTCTCGTTGTGCCGTCATAGACCTTTGTATAACTGTCCGATGTGAGCTGATTCTTGAGGGAGATCGCGGTTTTTCCCTCGGGCGGGTTCACGTTGACCTTGACGCTGACGCTTGTGGTGAAGCCGTATGTGCTTTCCTTCGCTTCAAAAATCAGGTCATAGACGCCATACTGGATGTTGTTCAACGTGAGGGCCTTGCCGTCAGCGGCAGTTTTGCTCTCGCCCCGGTAGTACCAGCGGCTGGTGATCTTGGATTCGTCCGCCGTCAGACCGTTCTCGTTGGACGTGAAAACGGCGCTGAGCGCAACGGTGCTGTCTACGGTCACGTTGTCTACCGTATAGCTGCCATTGGACGGTTCCAGTTCCGTGGCGCCCTGCTTGACCTTCACCGTGAACGGCGCGCTGGAGACGATCACGTCGGAAACAGCTTTCCCGGCGTTGCTGTTGACCCATTTCTGCCCACCATTCGGGAAATAGAAATAGCAGCCTTTATTCAGAAGCGAATCCACCGAGCCGCCCTCGGCTGCGTTTGTGATCGTCCCATACCTTCCCGTGCCGCTGCGCAGTTCGACATTTTTGGGGGAACCGGTCAGGCGCTCAATTTTCCCGCCGTTGTTCGTAACCTGAACCTTCGGTGTTGGGTTGTCAGTCTGTGGGATGTTGATTTCGCCGATGGTTCCGCTGCCCTTATTCGAGATTTGCATGACCTGCACAGCAATTGTACTTGCTGCCGTGATCCGTTCGGTGACGTTGTAATTCGTGTAGCTGACACCCGGATATCGGCTTGGAACCGTTGTGACCGAAGAAAACAGTTTCACGGTTCCATAGTTATTGATATTTACAGAATCACCTGTGTTCCCACTCGAGAAAGATTCCATCCGGATCTCGGGAACGGTGACGTCCTTCGCAACGGTGAGATCGACAATTTTATTGATGGTGATGGGGTCGCTGCGCTTATAAGAGACGACATGAACCGATTCAGCAGGAGCGGTAGCATTGCTTATCGCGTTCGCAACGGTGTCGTAATAGGTTTTTCCCGTAGTGATAGAACTAATATACGCTTCGGCATGATCGCCGCAGCGCTGGCAGACGCCGTTCTTATCGAAGTCGTGCCCCAGCTTTTGCTCAACGGTGATTTCGTTTTTTCCGTACATGTCCGAAAAGCTCTTGCCGCAAAGCGGGCAGCGATACCAATCCGTATTATACCCGTCCTCTTTGCAGGTCGGGTCGCCCGCTGTGTGATGTTCGAGCTGGTATAGGGCGTCAAGGTAACAATAAAATTTGAAATAAATGCAGTCGTTAACGTCATCCCCGCGAATGTGTTCCATATTGAACGTAAGAGCATCAGACGAGTTGCGCATCCGATGACAGAAATCATTCGCTGAGAATTCAAGCGTTGTTTTGATGGTTTTGTTCATTGTTCCGCAGGCTTTGTCGTCCGGTTTAGCGCAGTTGAAATTTGAAATTTCGATGCTTGCGAGAATGGTGTCTCCCGGTCGCCATTCTGCAATCGGAACCACCGTCGTCTTGTCGGGTTTCCGGGCTTGGACGTTGATCAGTTTATCGTTTTTGCGGTTGAAAAATAAAAAGGTGGGGCCATGGTCATTTTCGCAGTCATAGCGGGCATCTATGATGAACTGAAGGTCTCGGCCATTTACGTTCAAGGACAAGCGGCCTTCTTCGCCAGTGTATGCCGCCGATACCATCACCGTCAGCGCGATCAGCAGCAGCCCGAGTATAAGAAGATTTCTGAACAGTCGTTTTTTCATTTATGTTCCTCCGTTTCCGTGATCCCCTGCAGGGAAAATTCAAATCGCATGGCCAGCGCCTCGAACAGCGCGTGCATGACCCGTTCCGCGATGGCGCGGATGTCCAGTCCCTCGACGAAGCGGACGACCTGCTCCAGCTCGTCCTCCGGCACCCGATAGGCCCGCAGGCTCATGCAGAAAAACAGCCGCAGCTTCTTTTCCAGCGTCAGCTCCGCGTCGCACGGGTGCGCCATGTAGCCGCGCATGATGCTGGCCGAGCCGATCTCCATGTCGTAAAAATCCCGCGCCGTCCGCCCCGGCAGATACGGGCCGAAGATCTGCTGCAGCTCCTTCGCCGTCTCGCGGAAGATGTAGTCCAAGGCCTCCTTCTGCGTGTAGGCTTCGATGTAGATCTCGCGCAGATTTTCGTTCAGCTCCGTCAGCGTCATCTGAATGGCCGTTTCTACGGCGTAGGTATACACCGGCGGCAGCTGCGCGCCCGTCATGCTGCGCGCCATGGCGAACTGATTGGAGAACATGAACTCCACCAGCTCCGTCAGCACGCCGTCCTTGGCGCGGAAAATGTTCTGGAACGTGCTGTAGGAAACCTCGGCCTTTTCAATGATCTCCGCCAGCGTCGTCCGCCGGTAGCCCTTTTCCAGAAAGAGCCTGACGCAGACGGTCAGAATTCGTTTTTTCGCGGGCAGGCTTGCGCTTGTAATGCTGATCCGGATCACATCCTTCACTTTTGGTGTGTACACCAACAGTATAGCATAGCCATGCGCCGGACGCAAGTATGATTCTTCTGTCCGTATCTCTTTTTATTCGCGGAACAAATGCGCATCAAAAAATTTCATGGAAGCCGACCCGCGAATTCCCATTCATAACAAGCCTGCATCGGGTCAAACTACGGTTGTAGGAAATCAAAACGGATTTCCCCAAAACAAGTAAGGAGATGCAGAACTATGACGAACCGTAACTCTTCCAACATCAACATCCCGGAAGCCCGTGAAGCCATGGACAAGTTCAAGATGGAAGCCGCCTCCGACGTAGGCGTTCCAAAGCATGAAACGAAAAATAACCAGCTTCCTACATAAAAGGGGCTGCCTCAGCATGATGCTCCAAAATCATCTGAGGCAGCTCTGTATCCAGAAAGGGATCGCCGCCTGTCGGAATTGCTCCGACAGGCGGCGTTTTATATCCTCCGGTGCGTTTCCGGACGGTGTGGCTGTGTGCCCTGTGCCGGGAAACCGGAATGTTTAATCTACCCTGTCGCAGCCGCCGGGTGTAGAATTCCGAAAGGATCTGCTCAGCCTCCTGCTGACTGATCCCCAGCTGCTGAGCGGCCAGTGAGACAGTGAAATAGCGCTCCGGCTCCGGCATGAGCAGAAGGTAGTGGAAATCCCGGGCTACTGAGGCAGACATGATGCCGGTGTCGTGGGTAAAATATGTGACGGAGGGGACAAATTCCGGCTCCGGGATGTTTTTCCGCTCTACGTCCTCACTGCCGCTCATGAACCGGAAGTACTCTATGCAAACGGTGTCAGCTTGAAAGACATTCAGGAATGGCTGGGGCATAGCGACATTTCCACAACCTCAAATATCTACACGCATCTGGATTACAGTTCCAAGGTGTCCTCTGCAAACGCGATTATTGACTGTTTTCCAGCATAAAAAATCGCCGCGAACCTGCACAGTTCGCGGCGACGGTGTGCCATGTGAATACTATGGATCAACTGCCAAATTTGGAATACAAACCCGCAATCCAGCGAAGCGATTGCGGGTTTGAACGAAGAAAGACCTTTGCTGTCGAGATGAACGCGCTTGCGCGGTCATCTGACATACAAAGGTCATTTCTGAGTGTGTGATCGCTACACTATAGATGAACATATTACAGTGGCTGATTTCTGTAATTTATTCTTTCGACTTGTCTTTACTCGCAATCTCATCGGTCGCTTCAATCAGATTTGTCACGACCTGATTGAGCTGCGCGGCGTTTTTTGATGTAATGACCGGCACGCCGGTCTGCTGCTCGATTGCCTTCCGAGCATCGCCCGCGACCTTACCGCCGGAGCGTGCAACCTCGACGTTTTCTCGCAAACCTTCCGGTGCTTTCTGCTTGGAGATCTCCGTAGTTGTGGCTTCGGCCAGCATATTGAGAACCAACTCCAGCGTCGTCATGTTGTCACGCAGGTTCTCTTTCTTCAAGCCCTTGAGATTCTTATACTGCCGCGTGTTCATGCCGGACCATGCTTTCGTGATCTCGTCCGTCAGGATCGCATATTCCTTACCCATCTGCACTCCGCGTGCGTCCCATTCGTCGGTCAGTTCCTTGCGTACCTGAATGGCTTGCAGGCGCTGGTTGATCCATTCTCGGCTGTAGCCTTTCTTGAGATAGGTTTCCAACGCACGGTCGATCGTCAGCTCAGGATCGATGGTTTCTTCGATCCGCTCCCGACCAACCTGTGCCAGCCAGAGCTTGAACGGCTCGGCTTTGGGCGAAGGAATGGACTGGATGATGCGAAGGAGCTGTTCCGTGTCGGCTACATCGGTGTTGTAGCGTTTCCCGTCTGCCGAACGCATTTTCAGTTGACTACATTTTGTAGTCAACTCACTACCTTCTTTTTTCAGTCGGGTCTTCAGCACGCTCCAATATTTCGCCGCGTGGCGCTGATCCGGCTGGTCAGTCAGAACAGCTACCACATCAACAATGGAAAAGTACCATTCTTCCTTTTCTGCGTCCCACGCGGTGCGGATACGCTTGTCTTCAAAAAGCTGAATCTGATCATTCTTCGCCATTCCATTCACCTCGTTCCAGTCATAATTCTTTCAGCAGCCCCTGGCACCCTTCCAACACGTCCCGCCAAGTCGCTTCAAAATCGCCTGTGTACCAGGGGTCTGCCACATCGCCGGGGCGAGTGGTATGATCCATCAGGAGGGACATCTTGCCGGCATAATCGCCGCCGCAGATGCGGTGCATATCCCGCAGGTTGGCACTGTCCATGCCAATCAGCAGATCGTATTCGTCGTAGTCGCGGCTCGTCAGCTGCCGCGCTGCATGACCGCTGCAATTGATCCCATGTTCCGCTAGTTTGCGCCGCGCCGGAGGATAAACCGGATTGCCAAGTTCTTCCCTGCTGGTTGCCGCCGACTCGATATGAAACTGTGATGCCAGCCCGGCTTTCTTCACCAAGTCCTTCATCACAAACTCCGCCATCGGACTGCGGCAGATGTTGCCGTGGCAAATAAACAAAATCTTTACCATCTTGGTTTTTCCTCGATTATCTTGGTATTTCGTTACTTCTTCGTAGTTTTTTAAATTAGCAGAATATATTTTCTTGGCATATTGTGGCGTATCATGGTACCTCGTATCCGGCAAAAGTAGTACAAAAGTAGTAAATTGCGTCCATATACTGGATTTTACTACCGAAAGTGGCCTTAAACCGCGCGTGTGGCATATAAACAATATCCCATGGCAGAGTAAGCAGGAAACAGACTGGCGTATCAAGGCGTTTTCGAGCAACAGCTTGGGAAATCAGCCGATTGCCTGTACCCTGACCCGCTGTATGTGGTTTTTTGCAGCCAGTTGCTCCGAGCACACGCGAACAACTTCATCACGTGCATCTTCAAATTTGATGTGCGTATAAGTGTTCATCGTAATACTGATATCGGAGTGTCCCATCAGGTATTGCAGCGTTTTCGGGTTCATGCCGCTCTTTGCCATATTGGAGCAAAATGTATGCCGGCACACATGGGGCGTGATTTTGGGAAGCTGAACCTTGTAAGTCCGATTATACTTTTCCAGTGCATAATGAAAATATTTTTCCCAGTGAAGCGCCACTTTCGGCTTCCCGTTTTTGTCCAAAAACAAAAAACCTGTTTTTCCGCCTACAAACGGTTCGATTTTTGGTTTTGGCCTTCCGGCAATGATCCTGGAAAAGCAATCGTAGACCTCGTCAGTCATCGGAATATCACGGATACCACTCTCTGTCTTTGGATCTTCGATAATGTACTCCATCTGCGTTGTGCGCTGCAGCTGATGATCAACGTGGATCACGCGGGCGCGTAAATCGACATCGTTGAGTGTCAGGCCGGCAAATTCGGAAATGCGCAATCCGGTTTTGAATAGAATGCACATACCGTCGTAATACTGCGAGTAATGCTTATCATTTCGGATGAAATCCAGAAAAGTGCGTTCATCTTTTCGTGATATCGCTTCTCTGGTCACGCTGTCATCAACGATCACACTTGCCAATTCAAAACCGAACGGGTTCTTACGAAGCAGGTCGTCATCAACGGCCATCTGGAATGCCGGACGCAGGACGCCGCGAATGGAATGAATACTGCTATAACTCTTGCCGCCTTTTTGCAGATCAATCAGCCATACCTTTGCATCGGATTGCTTCACACGATCAATGCGGATTCCGGAAAATGAATCTTTCTCCAGAAGATTCAGAACGGTTTTATAGCCGGCCCTAGTGCTTGCTCTGACGCCGGTTTTGGTGCGCAGATATTTTTGAACAAGTTCCATGACAGTCATATCACCACCGCGCGGGGATATTTTATCCTCAAGATCGCGTATGATTTTCGGCTCCAATTCCCGAAGCGCAGGACCATCCCGCTTGCCGGCAGGCAGTCTGTCAGTCGGCTCTAGCCGCCAGCTATATACAAATTGCGGCTGACCGTTGATGTCTCGATATTTGAATACATAACGGCCATCCTTGCGTTGGCTCTCTCCATTGCGAAGAATACGATTTCTTTGATCTCGTCTTTTTTCGCTCATGTTCCATGCTCCTTTCCTCATGAAAAAGAGCCTCGGCACGATATACAAACAGTATATCATGTCAGAGGCTTTTTTCCTAGTCGCTGGAGACACTATAATTTGAAAGATGCTTCTCAAATGGAGGAAATGCGATCAAGAAATGCTTCAAATTTTTTTCGCTTGATCAGTGTTTTTACACCGTTCTGTATGATGAAATCTGATGTCTGGTTTTCTTCGACGATTTTACGCATTCGTTTTTCACCAATATTGAAGTAAGCAACAGCCTCATCAATCGTCAGACAGTATTTGTCTTTTATCAAAACCTGCGGTAATGACATTGTATCAACCATCCTTTTCATTTTTATGATAACTAAATTAGGAAAAAGTCTTTGGCAAATGCGTATAATTTCGCCAGCTCATCCACTGCCTGCTGCCGGATTCTCTGTGCTGTCCGTACTGTCATGTGCATAGCCTTTGCAACGTCTGTCCATACATACGACTCAAAGTAGTATAGCCGGAGTACTCTGCCCTGACGTTCATCCAGCAATCCAATATAATGCAGGAGCCGGTCGTGTTCCCGCCATAGATCCATATACGCAGACGCAAGTTCGCCCAGCGCTTCGGCATTCATCCGTTCGGCCGTGCGCTTATAGGAGAGCGCAACATCCGGAACAGCTTTTGAATCGGCGACTTTTTCGCCGCTTGTCAAAGACGGCAAAGACATTGCCTCAATCATCTCTGAGTCAGAGACCTGCGGTATATGCTGAAGCTCATACCGCATGAGTTCAATTTGCCGCAGCCGATGTGAAGAATTCTCGAGGAGTTCCAGAATGTAGCTTTTGCATGTAACCCCCATAGTGTTCCTCCCATCCGTGCAAAATCAAAATGGAAAGCAAAAACAGATGTTTCCGCGCAGTGCCGCGCAAAACATCTGTTTCCGTAATTTTCTATGATAAGATTATCACAGAGCAGCGCGACATTACAAGAGCCAAAGCAGAGCGAATCTGTGAAAAATGTGCGACAAAATAGCGACAAGGATAATACGCTGATTTGAACACACTTATTTCTCCAATACTATCCGCAAACGAGAAAATACATATTTTTCCATTCCGCGCTTGTGAAATACTGCCGTACAGTGGTGAACCATTTATACGGCAGCTTCTTGACGTAAACGCCCCACATAACATATGCGCATTTGTATGAGTGTGTTTTAAGCGACCGGCTGCATAATCCTATGGCTTAAGTTCCGGATGATAATACTGTTTTAACTAAGGCAGCACTGCACAATTGCGTCTTCGCGCTTCGGTGGATCTTTTCCGCCAATTCTGCGGTTTGAGGAGCCTGAAATATGTCGCAGCCGTTGGCGCCGAAGACGCCTTACGGATGCGGGCTCATACAGTATCCCTGCGCTTTTCAAACCTTGTCTCGACGAAAAATCTCTCATCGAATCTGCTTGCCAAATTGTGCGGTGTTGCCCTAAATTACCTCACGCATATTGGTCACTTTGATCTTCTGCGCATACCGGCGCATCATTGCTGTAGCTTCACCCTCAAGGTACAACCCATACATCTGTAAAATCAGTTCTGTCAGCGCGTGCCCGTCCGGCAGGCCGGAAATTTCTCTGAGCACCCGCTTCGCAGCGTCATACGACTGCTCCGTTCCCGTCTCGTTCAGATAGCGGTAGACCGCGCCTGCCGCGCCGACGGCGATATACGCAGGCATTACGCCCATTTCCAAGCACAGCAGGCTGGAGCCGATCAGCCGGTCGGCTGCGCCGAGCTTCCGCGCGGGATCGCCGCCGACACGCTTGCAGGTGTCCTTCAGCGCCGCATTGCGGAAACGGCCCAGCAGGTCGGTGATGTGGAGCATCAGCGGCTCCAGCTCGACACCGTATTTCTGCGACAGTGCCATTGCGCTCTCCAGCATCGCGTTTTCCACGATGCTCAGGATTTCGGGATCATCGATGGCCTGATAGATATATTTCCGGCCAACGTAGCCGCCGAGATACGCGCAGGTCGCGTGGCCCATGTTGTGGATGAACAGCTTGCGCTTGATGTAAAAGTCGAACGGTTCATATGGCACCAGATTCTGAATCTCCGGGACTTCACCCTTGATCGCTGCCTGATCGACCGGCAGGAAGCCGTAGCGCTCGACGCAGACGCGCATCGGGTCGCCATCCTTCATTTCTTCCGTCTGCACCGGCACCATCCGCCCGATGGACGCTTCGACCAGACCGACGCGCGCGTCAAATAACGCTTTTTCCTCCTCGGAGAGATGCTCCTTGAGCATTCCTTCGAGGATTTTATTTGCGTCGTTCAGATTCTCGCAGATGATGATGTTGAGCGGCACGTCCGTCCGCGCCCAGCGCTTGCGCAGGCCCGCGACGATGTTCGGAACGATGAATTTCAAAATTCTCGCGCCCACGGCTGTCGCCATGATATCACAGCCTGCGATCGCTTCGGAAGCCGCCTCCTGATCGTTACCGTTGACCGCTGTGACGTGCTCGATCATGACGTCCTCATGCCCTTCGCTGGAGACATAGCGGACAGGATATTGGTGATTTTCCTGCAAAGCCCTGACGACCGGCTCCGCCACATCGATAAATGTGACCTCATACCCGGACTGGCTGAGCGTTGCGCCGATAAAGCCGCGGCCAATGTTGCCGCCGCCGTACATAACTGCCTGTTTCATCTATTTGTATACCTCTCACTCTTTGTGTAAAAATCCCGCAGCAGGCAATATTGCGCATACTGTCTCTCATAAATCGCTCGATTCGCAGGATTTGGCACAAAATGTTTCCCATAGCGCACAAAGCGTGACGCAATCTCCAGCGGACTTTCTCCGGTTACGGCGGCAAAGCCCAAAATTGCACTGCCCATTGCGCCAGTTTCTTCCGTTTCTACTCGGACAATTTCACAGCCAAGAATATCAGCCTTGATTTGCAGCCAGACATTTGAACGAGCCCCACCGCCGCAAGCGTAAAGCCGTTCAAATGTAACGCCGTTTTTCGCCAGCGCATCCTGGTTGTAACGCATCTCAAAGGTAATGCCCTCTAAAATGGCGCGATAGATATCCGAAAGCCGTGTCTGTGTTGTCAATCCTGCGATCAATCCGGTTGTACTGGGATTCACCTGCGGCGTTCCGCCCATTCCCTGCAAAAACGGTAACACGAGCAGGTTCGACGGTTCAGCCGGGCAGTTACGGTTAAAGACATCATAAATATCTGTGGCAGAACGTTCCGCTTCCTGACGGAATATGCCGCCGAGCGCATCGCGGTACCAGCGCACAACCGACCCTGCCGAAATATTGTAGGCATACGTCACATAACCACCCGTTTGCAAATACGGTACGCAGGCAAAGTTATTCTTTTGAAAATCCAGCCCTTCCGGAATTTTGGAAAACAGCGGCGTAATGCACTCACATGTCCCTGATGTATCAACAGCATCGCCGGGCCGACATACACCCGCACCAAGCGCATTGACGATTTGATCGTGGCTGCCGATAACAATTTGTACCGTTCTGGGCAAACCAAGCGTTTCCGCAAGATCCGGCAGGATTGTTCCTGCAATGCTTCCGGTTGGAAGCACTTCTGGCAGCAAATCGTGCGCAATGCCGCACAAGTCCAACAGTTCGTCCGACCAGCAATGCTTTTCTACATCGTACAACAACGACCGACAAGCGAGTGACTCGTCGCAAACTGACTTTCCGGTCAGACAAAAACACAGATACGACGCAATGAATAAAAACTTATAAACAGGTTTCCTTGCATTTTTCAGTGTGTAGCACATTTTTGCCAGCGAATAAGATGCATCCGGCATGATACGCGCGATCCTCATGAATCGCTCTGCGCCGACACGCCTGACCAGCTCTGAGAAATCTTCTGATTCCGCATTTCCGAAATACATCAGAATATCCGACAGTGGTTTGCCCTGTGCATCCACAGAAACAAATGATTCCCCGAAAGAAGATATAGTGATTGCTGCAACATTCATCAGTGTGGGAAGTTGTTTGCAGCAGTCATCCATGACACACATCACTGCACGGTACAGCATATCCGGCGGCAGGTTGGACGTTCCTGCTGCCAACGTATATTCCGCATAAGACAGCGCATACTGTACACCACATTCATCGAATGCTGCGCATTTACAGCCCGTGCCGCCGATGTCGACTCCAAGACAAATCATGCACTGCCCTCAGTCAATATCGACCCACTCATAGCCGAGATAGGTTGTGAACGCTTCCTTGAGGATGTCCTTGTAATGGCCCTCGCAGATGGCGGTGTGGTGCTTGAAGCCGCCCTTGGCGAGCGTGATGCACTTATCCTGCAGGTGCGGGATCTCTGCGACGCCGCCGCAGCCGAAGTAGCCGTCCTCGATGGGATCGTCGGTGAACTTCGCTTCAGATGCATAGATGACGATCTTGCCGTCCTTGGTCTGGCAGTTGGAGATGGTGATGGGCATGGGCTTGATGCGGCCCTCGTTGCAGCCCCAGCCGGAACCCGGATCGTTCTTGGCAAACATCTTGTGCTCGGTGACGGTGCCCTTGCCGGCCATCAGGCTCTGGGCGACCGGGCCGCAGTGGAAGAGGATGATCTTGTCCTCGTCGTCGCCGTAGTTGTTGTTCCAGTCAAGCACGGCGGCCGGGCCTTCGGAAGCAAGGCTCATGGCGCGCATGGAGATGGCGGAGCACATATCGATCTCGCAGGACGCGACGATGCCGCGGTCGTTCAGCTCGGAGAGCAGCACGCACGGGCAGATGCGCAGATACGTCTCCATCTCGTTCCAGCAGCGCAGCGCCAGCGCGTCCAGATGGTATTCTTCGATGTACTCGTCGAGCACGACGGAGACCTTCGCCAGCGTCAGAGCGTTGGAGGCCGGGACAAGCGAGAAGTCGGTGTAGTTCTTCAGCCGCTCCAGCTTGGCCAGCACGACCGCGTCGTCGTCGGCCTTGGCGCGAACCTTTTCAAAGACCTCAGACAGGTCGAAGGACTCGACGTTGATGCCGTTTTTCTGCATGGCGACCTCGTCGAAGCGGACGGTCTTGAACGCGGTGGTGCGCGCGCCGATGCAGCCGAGGTTGAAGCGCTTCATGCCGTTGACCACGCGGCAGATGGCGGCAAAGTCGCGCAGGTTCTCCTGGAACTTGGCGCTCAGCGGATGGACAACATGGGGCTTGAGGACCGTGAACGGGACGTTGTACTGACAGAACACATCCGTGACGGAGAACTTGCCGCAGTAGGCGTCGCGGCGGTGAGCAAAGTCCATCTTACCGATCTCATCGGGATAGGCCTGCATGAGGATGGGCACGCCGGCATCCTGCAGCGCGGTGATGGCGCCGTTTTCGTCGGCGAAAATCGGCATGGAAAAAATCACGCCGTCGTACTGGCCCTCGTGCTCCTTGAGCCACTTGGCGTAGAGCAGGCCCTCGTCTCTCGTCTCGACACCGCCATAACGGGTGAGCTCCTTGTCCATCATGATATAATCATAGCCGGCGTCGGTGACAGCCTTGACCATGTCGTCGCGTGCGCCGTAGATCAGCTCACCGGGCATGAAGCCGCGGTTGCAGAAGCAAAGGGCAAACGTCATCTTTTTCTTCATAACAGCATCCTCCAGTTATGCTCAGCCGAACAGCTTCGGCTGGTTGTTTTCAATGTGGAACGAGCGAATGATTTCGCAGGTACGGGTATAGACCGCCGCGCGCGCCTTCTCCACGTCATGCGTCTCGTCCAGCGTGCGCTCATACGTCTGCCGGATTTCGGTACCGACGTTGATTTTTGCAATGCCATTGGCAATGCCGTCAAGAATGCACTGGTTGTTGATGCCCGAGCCGCCATGCAGCACAAGCGGAATATTCGTAACCTTGCTGAGATCCGCGATATGCGCAATATCCAGCCGCGCCTCCGGCTTCTTCTGGTTGCGCACGCCCTCGGCGATCGCACCGTGGATGGAGCCGACAGCCACGCTCAGCCAGTCGCACTTCGTTTCCTCTGCGAACTGCCTTGCCTCGCCAAGATCGGTAAAGCCCTTCTTCGTACGGAACACTTCCTCATAGTCGAGGTTCACGCCGTTGCCCTCATGGCCCATGACGGAGCCAAGCTCTGCTTCACAGGCAATATCATGCGCATGGGCAAACGCGGCCACTTCCTTGGTGACTGCAATATTCTCCGCAAGCGGCAGGCGGCTGCCGTCAACCATGACCGACTGATAGCCGGCCTTCGCGGCACGCTCAAGAATCGGCATATAATCGACACGCTTGTGGTCCTCATCGATCACAGGCACATGATCCAGATGCAGCAGGGTGTATTTGGGGTCGTAATACCTGAAATACTCCTCCGCAACGGCCTCCGGGCTCTGCGCCTCAAACTTTTCCCACTCCAGACGCGCGACCTGCACCATGGCAATGGTCTTTTCGTCAATAATCGCCTGAATGACGGGCTTTGCCATCGGCAGGTGCGGAATATTAAATGCCGGAACAATGGTATGATGCTGCCATGCCTGATTGACTGCTTCTTGTGCGTTCATAATGCATTTGTCTCCTTTTTATTTTGCCTGATTCAGAATTGTCTGCCACTGATCGTCATTTTCGATCATGGTCAGACGCACACCGTAGCACTTGCTTTCTCCCGGCTCGAGGAATTTGAGCCGGCCCGTGCTGCGCATCACGTCACGCCCATCGGGGTAGCAGTTGCCCGGCTCCAGGCCCATGACGTAGTCCTTGTAGCCCATCATCTTCCACTGCGTGAAGCAGTCGAGGCTCGACGAATCGAACTGTATCTGCAGACCATAGCCGCGTGCATGGTTGTAAATTGCCGCCATACCGGGCTTGCCCTTGAACTCGTGGTAATAGCACTGCTCCTCAAAGCCTGGCGTCGGGGTGAGCACCTTGTTCCAGGTGTCAATGTCCTCTGCTGCATGCTCGTTGCGGGGCAGAACCTCCGCCGCAGGGATGCAGAGCTCGGCGTCCTCAGAAAGCATGGGATAGCCCATGTTCATATGGTACAAGAGCATCACCGGCGTGCATTCGGCGCCGATGTTTTCAATTTTATCCTCGATTGTGATCTCGTTTTTCAGCTTCGAGCACGTGATGGTGCGCGTCATCAGAAGCTTTTCCGCAAAGATCTGCGCATGGCGCATGGTCGCCTTGATCCAGATCTTTTCCTCATCCATATCCCACAGGATATGCTCTGCCGGGATATTGTCAATTGCGCCGTGCAGCGGCAGCTCCTGTCCCTCGTCGGTACATGGCGAGCCGACAGCCAGCAGACCGCACGTGGTCAGAAAGCCCGCTGTAAAGTTCTTGAGCCATCCGGCCTGCTTGTCATCGTAATAGGCCGGGTCAACGTAGCCGTTGACCGAGAAAAAGCCGCAGTTCTGGCCATGCAGGCTCAGTCTTGCGATATCTGCGCAGCGGTCCGCCGAAACGGTAAATTCCAGCCCCAGGCCGTTTTTCACCTGCAGAAGCCGCATGCCGTCGCCCTTGCCGCCGGCCAGCCGGTATTCCTCCACACCGAACAGCTGCGACTCATGGCCGTAATATGCGCGTTCGTTCATTTGAGTACTCCTTGATAGCGTATGGTGAGGGGACTGCGGCTTGCAGCCCCCTCGAATTGGAATGATCAATCTTTCTTTGCAAGCTGTTTGTCCATATCCCAGAACGACATGCAGACGATGCTAATCAGGCTCATCACGATTGGTACTGCAAAGCGCAGAATGACCTCTGCTGTAATTGCCGATGCAGGCTGCACCGTCAGTGCGCCTTCATACTTGCCAATGGCAAGTCCCCAGCCGATGAATGCAGAGGCAAGGCCCGTGCCGATCTTGATACCGACGGAGTTGACCGCCGTTACAAGGCCCTCATATCGCGCACCGCTTTTGCGCTCAAAATACTCGATGATATCCGGCGCGAAGGTAAACAGGCCGGAAACATACGGAGCAAGGCCGAGACCGTTAAATGCTGTCGCTACAAAGACCAGAATCGCATTGCGGCTTCCGATCAGGCCGAGCACACAGCCTGCAATCGCGATGCAGGAGCCTGCCAGCATAACAGCGCGCTTGCCATGCTTTTTGAACAGCTTCGGTGAAATCGAAATACCAATGACAACTGCAAAGACGTCGACCAACGCGATGATCGAATACAGATCGGCGCTGCCCAGCACATCACGGGCATAGTACACAGATGTTGCAAGCGTCATGCCGTTGAGAATGTAGGTCACAATGAACACCAGAACGGACAGATAAAAATATTTACTGTGCAGCAGCATCCGGATGCCGGCTTTCAGATCAGGCGTTTCCTTTTTCACTTCCGTTTTTTCGTCATAGCAGGAGATCTTCTCCTTGCAGCCAAAGAAACAGATGGTCTCAAAAACAAGACAGAGCAGGCTGTACACCAGCGCGGTGGTCGTCCATGCGGACTGCACCTTTTCTCCGCCGAATCCGGCCAGCAGCTTCGGCGTCAGGATCGCAAGGATCAGACCCGCCAGGAACGCGAAAACGCCGCGCAGCGAGCTGACCTTGTTGCGGTCCTCGCCCGTCAGACTGATGCGGGAGAGCATGGCATGATAGCTGAGGTTGTTGACTGTATAAGCCACGACCGTCAGCAGGAAATAGCTCACAATGATCCAGCCGAGCTTTGCACCGTTGGACAGCGTTCCCGGCACGTTGAATACCAGAAGCTGAATGCCGACCAGCGGAATAATGCTGCCGCCAAACCATGGCTTTGCCTTGCCCATCTTCGTTCTGGTCTTTTCCAGCATCATGCCCATCAGGATGTCGCTGACGCCGTCAAAAATGCGGCAAACAAGCATGATTGTGCCAACAAGCGCGGCAGACATCAAAACGCTGTCCGTGTAATACAGCGTCAGGAACGAGGAGATAAAGGTCCAGACGAAGTTGGAGCCAAGATCTCCGAGGGCGTACGCCAGCTTTTCACCGCCGCTGGTCACGCCAAAGGGACGTTCTTTCGTTTTCATGTGTTTCCTCCTTCTTTTTCTTAGGCTCAGATTTTCCGGGCCTGTAATTCTTCAAATTCCTCCATGATCGCCGCATACCGCCGTGCGATCTCCTCTTCATCCCAGCCCTTTCGGAGCAGCGCTCCGTGGATGTTTGTTGCATTCCAGAGCTCCTGCAGCGTCTTATCCGGTGCATAGGCCAGCGCAACGGCCGCAAGCGTTTCCATGTCGTCCTCCATGATGCGGTTCACAATCTCCAGCGCCTGGCGGTCTTTCACAAGCGCGCCAATGGCAGTGCGGCCGGAAAGCCCGAACGGGTCGCGGCAGCGCACACGCACGGACGCTGTCAGCCGGATATCCTCTGCGGAGATGCCGAGCAGCAGCTCAAAACGTCCCGGCTGAACGATCCATTCGCCGAAGTCCGCATACCAACCGGCAAAGTCTTCCTTTTTCAGTGTCAGCGTAACCGTTTTTTCTTCTCCGGGCTGCAAATACACCTTGCAGAACGCCTTCAATTCCTTTTCCGGACGGTCATAGCAGCACGCCCCGTCATGCACATAGAGCTGTACGACCTCGCTGCCTGCCATGGCTCCGGTATTTTTGACGTTCACCTGCACAGCAAGCGGTTCGTCGTCGATGCGGACGCTTTCGGGCACGCACAGATCAGACAGCGCAAAGCGGGTATAGCTCAGGCCGTGTCCGAATGGGTACAATGGCCGAATGTGCCGCGCGTCATACCAGCGGTAGCCGACATAGATCCCTTCTCCGTGCCAGACTTCCTTGTTTTCGCCGCCATAGTTCTTGTAGCTCGGGCAGTCATAATAATGGCGGGGCCATGTCAGCGGAAGATGGCCGGACGGATTGACAAGCCCGAACAAAATATCCGCTGTGACCTTTCCGCTCATCATACCTGCAAAGAACGGGCAGACGATCGCGCTGACACGCGATTCATACGCAGAAAGATCGACTGGACCGGTCGCGTTCACAATCAGGATGAGCTTGCCGCCAGCCGCTTCCGCTTCTTTTAATGCGCGTTCCAGTTCCAGCCGGTCGTCCTCATCCATGTCCATTGTCAGCCGGTCGGCGCCCTCGCAGGCGTCTGCACCGACCGTGACGATCCAGTATTTTGTTTCTTTCCCGGCAACCTCATATCGAACATGTTCTGTACCTGACAGTTCACATGCCCTGTCATAGGGATTTGTGCCCAGATCAGTAGAAGCGGCAACACTCGCCGGGATCAGGACAAAGTCCTTACTGCGCTTGCCGCAGAAGACAACGTCCGCCGTTTTATCAAGCGGCAGCACGCCGTCGTTTTTCAGCAGCACGACGCTTTCCCTTGCGGCCATCTCCGCCGCTTCATAAGCCTCCTGAAGATGGAACTCCGGGTATTTCCCCGTAAATGCCGTCGATCCCAGCGTGACGCGCAGAATGCTCCGGATCGCCGTGTCCAGCTTTTCCTCCGGAAGCCGACCAGAATTTACGGCGTCCACGATATTCCGGATGCCGAGCGGCCCCGGCATCGTCAGATCGGTACCGGCAGCAATGGCGGAGGGAACATCATAAGAAGCGCCCCAATCGGATACGACAAAGCCGTCAAAGCCCCATTCCTCGCGCAGGACCTTTGTCAGCAGCCATTCATTCATCGCGCACGGAATGCCGTTCAGTTTGTTATAGGCAGACATGACCGTCTTTGCACCCGCTTTCAGGCAGGCATGGAACGCAGGAAAATAGATCTCGCGCAGCGCACGTTCAGACACACGCTCGTTGACACCCAAACGGTCCTTCTCCTGGCTGTTGGCTGCGAAGTGCTTCACATCAGCAAGCAAACCGGTCGATTGAATGCCGCGCACCATACCGGCTGCGATCTCGCCGAGCAGCTTCGGATCCTCGGAATAGCTCTCCGACAGGCGCCCTGCAAGCGGATCGCGGTGAATGTTGATGCACGGACCGAGGATCATGTCGATGCCATGACTTCCAATCTCCCGTGCAACCGTTTTTCCGCACAATTCCGCGATTTCAGGGTTCCACGTGCAGCCAAGCGCAATGGCCGGCGGATAGCAGCCGTCCTCACGCTTCTGCTTTGGAGCGCCGGACGCCGCCTGCGCAGCCATCCGCTTTTTCAGCTCTGCAAGTGCAAGAAGAAGGCCACCCATATAACCGTTCTTCTCGCGGTCAAGCGGCGTTCCGTTTTTTTCCGCCTCCGCCGAAAGCTGCTGATAGATCGCCTCGCCCAGATATTCACGCAGATTGAGTCCTGTGCAGGTATCGATCATGTAAATGGGAGGGATTCCGTATTTCGGCATTGCCGCCGAGCGGAACGGCGAGCTGCCCTGTATCATCTCCGCTTTTTCTTCCAATGTCATCTCTGACAGGATCGATTCTATAGATTGAATATCCTTGAGTTGTGTTGCCATTTTCTCAACCTCCTTGATCTTCTGTTATTTTATCGGGAACACCGATCGCCTCCTATCATAGTTGTGATGCCTTTACCATATTTGTGACATTGTTTCATTTTTGTCAATTATGTCGATAATTTGAGGTTGATTTTTGTGCAAAACATAAAAGCCACATCCGGCATGGATGTGGCTTTCACGTTTAACAATTATGTTTCTCTGAAAATCCGCCGGTATTCCTGCGGCGTCGTGCCAGTTTCGGCCTTGAACGACTCTGTAAAATGACTTTGTGAAGAAAAGCCGAGATAGCGGCTGATATCAAGAATGCTTCGCTCAGAATGACGCAGCAGCTTTTTCGCTGTTTTGATTCTGTTATCGCGGATATACGCACACAGGCTGATGCCTTCAACAGCCTTGAACGTGCGGGAAAGATACTCGCGGCTGACGCCCAGCGCCTGTGCAAGCTGCCCCGTGCGGATCGGCTCATGGGCATGCTGATGGATATACTCCTTTGCCTGCTGAACGATCGGATGGTAGGTCCGTTGGCGATATTCCGCAATAAAATCACTGAGCTTATACAGACTGGCATGCGCATGGCAGATCACATCGTTGACGGTAGCGGCCTCCTCGATCAGCTGAATACAGACGTCGGCGGCCGTAAACGCAAGCTCCGATTCCACAATCCGATCCAGCATGGCAAACTGGATGATCGCTGAGATCAGGCAAATCACAAGATCCTTTGTAGAGCGAAGCTTTTCCTTTGATAGTACACCATAGCGAAAGGGCTTCTCACCATTCAAAAGCCGCGCAAGCTCCTGCTTGTCGTTTTTCTTAACGCTCTCGTAGATCAGGTAGCCCCACTCAAAGGAATTGTGTAAAAAGCCGGACTCCTGCCGCAGAAATTGCACCTGCGTAAAGCGCTGCTCAAACCGATGGATATAGGAATCCAGATACGCTTCCGAAACCGTGACCCGATCCGTCTGGGAGGCATCGGCGTACTGCAGGACGGCTGCCGGACCACTCGGCTTTTTCATATCGGGAATCTCCTTTCATCCAAATGTATGACTTCCGCTGCCGATCTCGCAGGTATTCCCGTGCCAGCTGACTGTTCCAGTGGTGTTTGGCGGGATGGTCACGGACAGCGTTTCACCCGTCCGGGTCACCGTGATCGCCCCGGCTTCACAGACAAACGTCCGGCTCCAGTCAAACGGCACGTTGTCCATGGGACGAATTTGAATGTGGGAAAAGCCCGGTTTTGCCGCGTCAATGCCGCACAGCCGCCTGCAGATCCACTCGTCTACGCAGCCGAACGCATAGTGATCGAAGCTGCATTTCTGCGGCTCGCCCTGTTCGCTGAACGCAAACCAGTTTTCCCATATCGCAGTCGCACCCTGCTCCACCTCAAATAACCACGACGGCTGCTTCGTCTGCATCAGGATGCGCAGCGCCGCCTCCGCTCCGTAGAGGTCTTCCGCAACATCCAGCAGAAACGGCGTTGCGAGAAACCCCGTGCCGACGCAATCATCCGCATCATCCAGCAGCGTTCTGAGCTGCGCGGTAAACTGCGGATACAGTGCCTCAGGCACAAGCCCGAATGCAAAGGCCAGTACGTATGCCCCCATCAAATGCTTCGGCAGATGCCCCGGCGTTAAAAACCCATCCACGATTGCCTGCTTCATGTGCTCAGCATAATCAGAATATTCAGAATATTCCGCACGGTTCAATAGAAAACAGATTTCCGCAAATACGCGCAGCGTCCGATAGCCAAAGAAAGGCGCGATATAGCCCGCGCTTTCCTTGCAGACCTCCAACCCCTCCGACGGCTGACCGGGGATCAGCCATTCACCGAAGTGAAAGCCCGTATTCCAAAGCCAGCGGTCTGTCCTTTCCGGCAGTTCGCTTCCCCGGCGTGTGTTTGCGGTATGAACGATATAGTCACACCAGCGCTTCATCGGTTCAAAATACCGCCGGAGCACATCGAGATTCCCCGTTGCCCGGTAAAGTGCATACGGCACCCATACGATTGCGTCGCTCCAGCCCGCAACCCCCGGCAGCCCCGTATCGCCAAACGCAGCAGCAAATTGTGCAGACCCCTTTTCGTACAGCGCCGTGAGCGGAGAAATGATCGGCAGCACACCGTTTTCCCGCTGCTCGGCAGCAAGCCCATCCAGCCAGCTGAGCAAAAATGGCGTCATTTCCTCGTTGCGTATCGCCGTGGGTGCATAGATCAGGATATCGCCCGTCCAGCCAGCCTTTTCGCGCGTCGGGCAGTCGGTCGGAATGGAGAGCATGTTGTTTTTCTGTGAGTAGCGGATGTTCTGATACAATCTGTTCAGCCGTGCGTCGGAGCAGGAGAAGCTTCCTGCGTTTTCCTTTGGCGTTGACAGTAAAACAGCAGTAAAATCATCCTTGCTGACCTCTTTCATTCCGCGCACGCGGATGTAGCGAAATCCATGAAAGGTGAACACTGCCTCATATAAACGCGGGATCCCGTCAGATACCAGAACGTCACACTGCCGGATGGCGGACGCGGAAAAGTAATTCCCGGCCTTGTCCACAGCCTCGGTGTATTCAAACTGCAGCTGCGTTCCGCGCGGCGCATCAATCCGGATCCTCGCCCGTCCGCAGATGATCTGCCCAAAATCCACAAGCGTATCGCCCTCTGGCGTTTGCAGGATCGCCTTGGCCGGAAGCTTCTCGACAGCCTGTACCGGATCGACAGGCTGCGCACGGAGCTGGGTGTAGCCATAATCCCTGATTGCGACTGCCTGCGGCGCGCCCTCCTCGCGCGTCAGATCCAGTTTTTCTCCCATGAAAAGGTCCGTAAACACAATTTGGCTTGTCCGCACCGTTTCGCTGCCGTCGGAACCCAGCATCCCGGTTCTGCCACCCGCAAGTGTATAATGAAGCTGGAATAGGACGGCTGGGGCTTCGTGCGGAGTATCCATTCGCACCGCCGTCTGCGGGCAGAAGAACCAGCCGTCGCCGGCCAGCATTTCCAGTGTATTTGCTCCCTTGTGCAGAAGCGCTGTTACGTCATAGCACTGGTAATTCAAACTATGGTTGTACGGTGTAAACTCCGGCGCCAGCTCCCGTTCGTCCGGTCGCTGCCCGTTCACCGACACACGATAACAGCCGTAAGCCGTTGCGTACAGGCGCGCCTTGCAAACCTGCTCCGGCAATATAAAGCTGCGGCTGAAAACAACAGCGGGGTTCTCCACGCCATAGGCGAAAAGCGGGATGTCCTGCCGCGGGATCGTGCTTTCGATCCACTTTGCCTGCCAATTCTCTGCACCTGAAAATCCTGTTTCAAATTCACCGTCCGCACACGTGGCTTCACCGGAATTGTCCCAAACGGTAAGATGCCATGTGTAAGCAGTGCAGGTCCTCAGCGGTTCTCCATCATAACGGATGAAGCTCTGCAGACGGCTTTCACGTTCTCCACTGTCCCAAACTGTTTTTCCGCCCTCCGCGACGCAAATGCGATAGCGCTTCTGCAAAGCATTCTGTCTGTCACTTTCAATCCGCCACGAAAACTCCGGCGCTCCGTCAATTCCAAGCGGATTCTGCCGGTGATTGACCCGTAAATGTGTCAGCTTCATGATTATTCTCCTTTTTCGGCAAATGTTCCGAACACAAGCTCCTCCACCTTTTTGCTGATGTACGATCCCGCGCCGTCCAGATCCGAGCGGTTCAGCATCAGAACGCAGTTCAAATCGTCTGCCGGACTGACAAAAAAGTGTGTACCGAACGCACCGCTCCACCCATACGTTCCTTTTGTGGCAGCGCTGCCGCCGCGAACGGGATCCTGCCGTATCTTTACGCCCAGTCCCCAGACGAAGCCCGGCTCTGGTTCCAGATGTTTCACGGGCGCTTCTGTGCGCAAAAGCTGAACCGTTTCCGGCTTGAGTATCTGAACGCCGTGATAGCTGCCGCCGTTTTGCAGCATTTCGGCAAACGCGCCATAGTCGTCCAGCGCTGCATACAGTCCGCCCGCCCCGCAGATATAGCGTTCTCCAAAGTGAAATTTCTTCGGCAAATCCTCTTTGCTGCCCGTCACATCCACAAGCTTTCCGTTCTTTCGGCAGTAGACATGTACCAGCCGCTTTTTCTGCTCCTCATTCAGATGAAACGCCGTATCCTGCATTCCAAGCGGCTGGAAGATGTTCGCTTTATAATACTGCGCAGCATCCATACCGGATAGAACTTCGATTACGCGCGCCAGCACGTCAAACCCGGCCAGCGGCGAATATCCCGTGCCGCATCCGGGCTGAAAATCCAGCGGGTATTGCGCATACCGCTCCGCCTGTGCCGCAAGATCGACCCGCTCCCGACGGTCTTTCAGCATGGCAAGCAGACCGACCATTCCCTGCTCCAGCCCCGAGGAATGGGACAGCAGATCGCGGATGGTGATCTCCCGCTCTGCCGGAACCGTTTTCACACGTTCCATCCGGAAAAACAGCGCTTTCCACAGAAGCTCTCCCATTTTCACGCCGTCATGCCAGCGGTATCGCGCGTCAGCCGCAACGCGCGGCTTCGCAAACGACGGAATAAACAGGGAAAGGGGATCGTCAAGATTCAGCTTTCCGGCCTCCATCAGCTGCAAAATACCGACAGCTGTGACGCATTTGGTCATGGACATCAAACGAAAAATCGAATCCTCCCGGATCGGCATCCTGGCCGATTTGTCAGCATATCCCCAGCAGTTCCGGTAAACCGTCTGTCCATGCTGCCGCACCAGCAGTGACGCTCCGGCAATTTCTTCATTCTGGACATACCGCTCCATAACCTCGGAGATCTGTTCTTCTCTCATCTGCATTCCTCCACATTTTCAAACGCGCCAAGCGCCTCGTCAATTTTTGAAATTGCCTTTTCGGACACCTTTGCAAGCTGAAACAGGTTCCTGAGGCTCACCGTGTCCATAAAGAAACCCACCTGTTTTTTTGCAGCCTGATACAGCAGATACTGGATTGGAAACTTCTTTTGCAGCAATTCGCCCGTCCTTGGGTTTGCAAAAATCTTGCGGCAGGAGTTTCTCGTCGATAATACTGCCGCATGCGCATCCTGATACTCCGCGCAGTCCCTGATCGAAACATATCGTCCGCTTGTAAGCTCCTCGACCCAGCCCAGACTGTCATCCATCCAATTTCCGACACGTGCGCAAAACAGCGGCCCCGTCGCGCCCGTTTCCGCGCCAAGGCGGAAGCCATGCAGTCCATAGCCATAAATATGCGCCTCATAATCCACGAAGTGCTTTTCAAACGCCTCGATCAATTTTGTAGTATTTTCGATCGGGACGATCCAATCGTTGCGGGACGACGCCAGAAAAACCGGGCAGGTAGTTTCATTGACCAGTTCGCTGGTATCCGGTGCATCCGGCAGGCAATAGGCAAGCGTCTTCCGGATCGCAAGCCCATAGCAGGAGATCACCGCATACGGCCGGTTTTTTGCGGAAGACGCAGCCGCAGTGACTAGATGCCCGCCCGCCGACAGGCCGACCGCTATCACGCGGGCGGCGCAAATATGCAGTTCCTCCTGATGTGCCGTCAGGTATTCCATCGCCGCTTCAAAATCCTCCAGCGGATTCGGCCAGCCGCTGTCTTTTCCGACGGAATATCGAAGAATAAACGCCGTATAGCCGCGCTTGTTATAAGCCTTTGCGATCGGCGCACCCTCAGACTCATCGCAGTTTCGATACGCTCCGCCGGGGCAGATCAGAAAGCAGGGCTTTTTCGAATCTTCGCTTGCAGGCCACAGGGACAGCGTCACATCCCGCATCGAATTGAGCACTACGGTTTTCTTCTTCATGGCGTTTGCATCTCCTGTCCTGCATATGTCTGAATGATTGTCCGGAAACCGAAGTTGTCTGGGAGTTCCTGCATTCCCCGGCGAATCCACTCGTCGATCAGACCGTACAGGGCGCCTGCCAGCAGTGCGCGGGAATAGCCCTCCAGTTCGTCCCTGGCAGATTCCGGCGCGCAGCAAGCAAAGATATGCTCCTTGATAATATGGGAAACACCGTTTTCATACAAAAGCTGCACCAGCCGTTTGTTTTTTCGATACTGCTCCAGCAGCTCCGACCAGAAACTCTCGCTCATTGCTGCGCTGTCCTTTTTCTTAAAATCCGCCCACCAGTCGTCTGTGCAGCGAATAAAGTGCTGAAGCAGGATCTGTTCCATCGAATCAAAATTCCGATAGAAGGACACGCGGCTCACGCCGGCTTTTTCACAAAGCTCAGAAATATTGATCTGTGCAAGCGGTTTTTGCTCCATCATCAGCAGCAACGCCTGTGTTAAGCTTTCCACAACAGCGTCGTGTGCCTCATTTTTTCTTGCCATATCTGTTACACTCCCGTATGTTTTGTTGCAGTTCGCATCAGAATCAATCTTTTCTCTTTTCAAACCAGAGAATTGGTGCTACATTTGTAACAGTTACAAGTGTAGCACATAGAACGCATTTGTCAAGAGGGGATGGTTTTTTGCATTTTTCATCAGACACAAAGCTTTGGGAGCTTGAGGCGGCTTTTCCGGCGATGAAGGGCCAGTTCATCTCCGGTGGGGATTTCCTTACCGGAAGCAATGCCGAAAAAACGCTTGCGCAGCTCCATAGCGAACAACCGGCATGGGGGCCGGAAGACATTCTTTACGGTTTGGAGAATCTGCATCGGGTTTCAGACAGCAAGGTTCAGCTTGTATGGCCGCTTCCGCATGCGTCGCTTGTCTATCTGCCCGCCGCGAAAAAACAGCATACCGCGTTCGCTGTTCTGGCCGCAGGCGGGGCCTATGGCGCGGTCTGCACAATGGTCGAGGCCATGCCGGTCGCAGCCCGGTTAAACGCGCTCGGCTTTGACTGCTTCTGCCTGAACTACCGCACTGCCGTACCGGAAAGCTTTGTGTCCGGTCTGATGCCGCAGCCGCTGGATGATCTTGCTGACGCGCTTCGCCTGATCGCGGAAAACCGAACTGTGTTTGATGTCGATCCGATGCAGTACCTCCTGTTCGGTTTCTCCGCAGGCGGACATCTGGCAAGCCTCTGGGGAACATGCGCGCTGGGCGCCCGGCATTATGGCCTCCCGCAGCCGCTGCTGCTGGCGCTTGCTTACCCACTTATCAGCATGGCGCAGTATCCGGCAAGCCCGGTCAGGGATTATCTCTGCAAGGGGCTGTTCGGAAGTGACTATTCTTCGGAGCAGCTGAACCGATACGACGCCGGGAAAAACATGGACGCAGGCTATCCAAAAACCTATCTTGTCCGCGCGCTGGACGACAGCACGGTTCCACCGGACAATGCCGCAGAGTTCCTGCGTGCGTTATCCTGCTATCAGGTTCCATGCCGTCTGCGGCAGGCAGAAGCCGGCGCTCATGGCTTTGGCCTCGGCAGCCGGACGCCGCTTTCCGGTTGGATCGATGACGCCGTTCTTTTTTTGGAGGAATCGACTTGAAGGAACGAGATAATATTCTTTTTTATGACACCGCATCGCTCTCTCCGACGCCTGACATCCAAAGCCGTGCAGAAGCCGACTGGTTACAGCAGGCGCTTCAAAAGCGTTTCCCCGATGAGGCGCTGCAGGTTCAGTCCGTCCATTGTAATGATACCGGGATCTATCGCCGCGGTTTGAGAAAAATTACAAACCTCCCCGCGTTTATAGACATCCGGCTGGCACACAAAACCGGACGGCATACCGAGTACATTACCGTTTGGGTCCCTGTTCGCTGGAATGACCGGTTCATCGGCACCGGAGGCGGAGGCACCGCCACCGGCGGTGAGCAGTATATTACCCGCCCAAACAATACCTCGCGCGGCATGACGCTGCCATTTGCGGTCATGAACGGATTTGCCGCTGCAACGACGGACGCGGCAAACCGGGAAAAGGAATGGGCTCTGGACAGGGAATCTGGCACACTCGACATGGAGCGGCTTGAAAACTGGCACGGAAGAAGCACGCATTTCATGACACTGGCCGGGAAAGCCGTCTGCGAACTGCTCCACGGCCGTCAGGTGCAGTATTCATACTTTCACGGCGGAAGCGGCGGCGGCAGGCAGGCAATGGTACTGGCACAGGAGTATCCTTCGGATTATAATGGGATCTGGGCATCATGTCCGGCAATCAACTGGACCAGCTTCCTGCCGGAGGGTCTGTGGCCGGTCGCAGTCATGAACAGCGAGCGGCATATTCTTTCCGAGCGGCGCATCCGGCAGTTTATGGAGGCCGCGCAGAACAGCGCCGGCGGACAGGATGCCTATTACCGCCGTCTGTCTCCCGTGGCGTTTGACCCAGTTACCCTTGTCGGCACAAACGGCATCACCGAAGCAGATGCACGCATCATGAAGCAGCTCTGGGATGGGCCGACGGATGAAGCCGGAAATCGCCTTTGGTACGGATTCCGCCCCGGCGTCCTGTTCTGGAACAAGGTCATCCCAATCGGGGCATTTTACTACACGCTTTCCGGCAAACCGCGACCGTTTTTTCTCAGCACCTACTATCTGCGCTGGGTCACGAAAAATCCAAAGCAGACGTTTGAATCGCTCACGGTTCCGCAGTATCGATCCCTCCACCGGCAGAGCGTGACTGAGCTGGCCCGTTTTTCTGCCGACAGTGCTGATCTGCATCCATTTGCTGCGCATGGCGGCAAGCTGATGATCGACCATGGGATCGATGACCCGCTCATTCCGGTGGACGGAACACTGGATTACTGCCGAAGAATGCTCTCCGAGGTCGGTGCGGACAAGGCAGAAAAGTTCTTCCGCCTTTATATCACGCCGGGCGACGGGCATGGAAGCTGCCGGTGGCACGCGCCCGGGATCACAGAAAAAGATGGCATGCAGGCGCTGATCGCGTGGGTCGAAACAGGCTCTGCGCCGCAGGCGTTCCGTACCGTGCAGGTAGGGAAACACGGCGATACCCTCCGCACAGATAAGGCGCTCCCATACACGATTCAGAATCATGAGGAGGATGAGGCATGAAAACGAAAAAAACGTCCGTCAATCGGGAAACCTGGCAGACAACCCGTTCGGAACGGCTGAATTATTATATCGGCGACCTTGGCCGCACGCTGGAGGGGTATATTGTCACGGCATTTATGACGCTGTTTCTGCTCTTTCAGGGCATCAATCTGGTCAAGATCTCCGCTGCTATTTTAATCGTCAAAATCATTGACGCCTGCGACGATGTGATCTTTGGATTCCTGATCGACAAGCTGAACATCCGCAACAACCGGCTGCTGGGAAAGCTCGCCGGAGAGGGGAAATATCTGCCGTGGTACCGCGCAACGTTTTTCCTTTTCCCGATCTTTACCGTGATTTTCTTCCTGATGCCGCAGGAGGCGTCTGACGCGCTGAAAATCGGCTGGTTCATGGTTACATATCTGCTCTACGATCTGTCCTATACGCTCGTAGAGGTTCCGATGAACTCCATGATCGTCTCTCTGACTGACAACGTCGATGAACGCAACAGCATTTTGCAGTTCAAGGGGATTTTGTCCGGTATCTTTACGGTTCTCGCCGGTGTCGTTTGGATGTTCCTCGTCAGCGAGCACGTTGGCTTTTCCATGCGTGCCGTCGCGATCGTTTCCTCCGTGATCTTCTTTATTATGATGCTGCCGCTGGCAACAAAGGTAAAAGAGCACAACGTCGAGCTGAAAAATGCCGAAAACGAACAGGAAACACAGCATTACACGTTCCGGGATATGCTCGAGTGTATCAAAACGAACAAGTATATGGCCATCATCCTGTTGAGCACCCTGATCTTCAGCGGGCTTCAGACCGGCAGCGCTCTCGGTACCTATGCCTCCTATTATCTCTACGGAGATTCGATGATCCTCGTGATCCCAATCGCCATTGCGTTTGTCCCGCAGCTGATCGCGCAGCTGAATACCGAGCGGCTCTGCCGCCGGTTTGGAAAGAAAAAGGTATTTATGGTCTGCGGTCTCTCCGGCGCGCTGATCTATTCGCTGATTTACTTTGCCGGATATCGTAATTTCGTGTTGATCACAATCCTGCTTGTTTTACAGGCCGCACCCGGCAATGTTTCCAACATTGCCAAAACTTTCTTCACGCCGGATACAATCGAATACACGCGCTATAAGACAGGCAAGGACTGCTCCGGCATCTTCTTTTCGCTGAACGCTTTCCTGAACAAGCTTACGGCAAGCATATCGTCCTCCCTTGGCTTGTTCATCCTCGGTTTGTCCAGTTGGATCGCTGTTGAGGCAGACAGCTTTGAGGAGCTTGCTGCGCTGAATGTCGTTCAGCCGCAGAGCGCACTGGATACGCTCTGGATTGTCTATATGCTGATCCCTGCGATCGGCACCATCCTCGGCGTAGCCGTTATGTCCCTGTACAAGCTGCGCGACAAGGATGCAGCGCTCATGGCCAAATGCAACGCCGGTGAGATTAGCCGCGCTGAGTGTGAGGCGCAGCTGTCGCGCAAGTACTGAATCTTATAACCAAGCTGCTTTGTACCAAGAGTAATTCCATTTATTTCACGAATGTATACGCCGCTCTGCAAAATCAGCTCGATCGGTGGAATTGAGCAGCGGTTCCTCGTAAATTGAGCAATGGGACCGCCCGGATTGAGCAGTCCCACCTCTCAGGTTGAATATGGACAGCACAAAACTGTCAAGGTAGCCCAACCGCCTTGAGTGACAGGCTCTTGTCTCGAAGGTGAAAATTCGCCATGACCGTATAGCCCCGATTCTTGTTTACGCGATAGACTGCCACAGAAATCACCTTGCCATCTTGGGAAGCAGTTCTTCACCGCACTTTTTCTGGAACTTCACTCGGATGAGATCCTTATCACAGGCCTTCAGGTCTGGAAGCAGCTTCAGCAGAGGAACTGCCTCCGTGCAATCGTCAACATTCCCGGCAGACAGCAAAAAAGCCACAGGCCGCAGGTCTTTTCCGACAATGGCATGAATTTTCGTGTTCAGGCCTTCGCGCGTTTTGCCGATGCTGCTTGATGTCTGGCTTTTGCTCTCTTTCTTATTCCACGACCTGCCTGCACGGATGCTTTGATCGACGTTGAATCCATGCTCAGCTCCGCGCCAGTGCTCGGGGTCGCGCAGCGCTCGAATATCTTCTTCGGAGTTCCATCGTCCCGCCAGCGGCAGAAACAGCTGTACACAGTCTGATGCGGACCGAATCTCGCCGGAAGATCGCTCCAGCGCGCACCACTGCGGGCAAGCCACAGGATGCCATTGAGATGCGCACGAATATCTTTCTGCGGATAACCGGTATGCGAGATCGGGATAAGCGGCTGGACCAGCTCCTATTCCTTATCGGTAAATTCATAACGACGGGCTTTCATGCTTGGCACTTCTTTCTGTCCGTGTCTTACCACTTATTTGTGTCTTTTTTCTTGTACGCTTCGCTATTTTTGACTTTTCAGATACGCCCTAGGAAGTAGTCACATACGCCGTCAGGCATATAAATCGGATTGAGAAATGACGCGAGGCAGGATGCAAGCGCGATTGGAAGCACAACCTCCTTCAAGAAGACTTTGATAGCACCCACTATATCCTCCTTCTGCCGGAAGTGTGCAGCGGCACCCTCTGGCTTGCTTGATTATTGTGATAGTCCTTTGTTTTCGGTCAAAAAAAGAAGGGACTAAGCCAGAATGCCTTGAGTTTCAAGGCCTTTCTGATTTAGTCCTATTATCGCACAATAATCTTTTACGATGATCGTGTCGATCAGGCCTTCTTCCACCATTTTCTGCATCTGCTGAATGCCTTTCCGCTGGAAGGTAGTACCGGATACGCCGTCATCGGCTGCTATACAGAAAGGACTAGGGTGTATCTGAAAACTCATGATGTGACCGGCAGCGAGGGATTTTTGCGTTGCGCAAGACATTTTTTCGCAGGAATACTGACGTATTTCAAGGAAAAATGACGCGGCGCACCGCAAAAAGGCCCGCTGTCCGGGTGCGTTGGGAGTTTTCAGATACACCCTAATAAATTCACGCCGCGCAGGACTCCCGGCACAAGGTTTCCAGCAAAGCTTCAATATCATCGGCAAGGTTCAGCCGGATATCCATGCGCCCGTCCGGTTAGATGGTGACGGAGTGCAGCAGCTCGATTGAGATTTCCCTGGTCAGCGCCGTAATCCCGGCATAGCTCTTGAACTGCTCGATTACAGCATTGCTGCCGTCTTCGCTGCCGCTTATTTTGTGCTCCAGCTCCAGGACCGTGTGAGAAATATCCTCCGCCTGCACCGTCAGAGCTTTCTTCTGCGCCGCGAAGCTCTCGCGGGAGCGGTCGCCCTCTACCAGTCCTTCATAGAGGTTTCGCAGCCGCTTGTCAAGCTGGGCTTTCCGACTCTGGAGGGTCTGCAACTGTCGCTGCGCCTGTTTGCGGTCAAGCTGTCGCGGCTCCTGTCTTGTTTGCAGGAACCGGTCTATGCTGACGGCGTATTGAGCGTAGACCTGTATTGATTGATCCCGGTTCCCTGCGCTTCCTCAAACATCTTCGCCAGCTCTGTACCGCTCTCCTGCATTCCTCGCTTCATCCATTCCACGATCCATCCGTAGAGCATATAGGCGATAGAGGATTTGAGGTAGGCAATGGCATTGGGCATCTCCGGGGTGATCTCCGACTGCTTCAGCAGCGTTTGCAGCACGATATCCGAAAGCCCGGCTTGATACAGCGCCAGACAAAAGTCGGAATGCTCCTTGTAAAAATCCAGCAACGAAATAAGTAGCTCATTGGGAGCGGCGTGCTCCGCGGTGTCATAGCTCTGCTTCCACTGTGCCGTCAGCCGGTCATTCTCCTGCCGCAGTACATCTTCCTTGTCCGTAAAATTGCGGTAGAAAGAAGCTCTGCCTACCTGCGCCGTGCTTACCAAGGCACTGATGGAAATATCGGCAAAGGGCTGCTCCTGCATCATGTTCAGAAGTGCTCTAAGAATCTGATTGCGGACATAGGTGTTCTTCTCCTGATTGTTCATGGGCTGATACATCTCCTTGTGCTTTGTCTCATTTTTGCTGAGACAATTGACTCATCAATAATTATACGATACACTTGTCTCATCAAAAAGTCAAGGAGATACTTTATGACACTGACAACAAAACGAGTTTTGATCCTTTCCGCAATCCTCCTGATCGGCTTCGTTCTGGGACGATTGGCGGTGCGAGCGCTGATGAACCTGCTGTTGGGCGGCACGCTGTTTGGAGGGAATGTTCTGTGAACAAGGTAAAAAGAGGAAAGAAGGTGCGGGCTGTGTCGGTCGGAGTTGGTATTTTGGCATTTTTGCTGGCCTTTTGTGCAGGCGCTGTCAGCAAGTTCGCCATTCAGCCCGGTTGGGCAAAGGAATACAGCGTAAAATGGAGCGATGAGCTCGGCACGCTGAAAGAGGATCTGCCTTACGGCGATGGAGACGCCAACAAGTTTGACCTGTATCTGCCAAAGGACAGCGGAAAATCCCATTACGGTCTGGCTGTCTATCTCCACGCAGGCGGCTTTACCTCCGGGGACAAATCCGGCGACCGGGAGATGCTGGCATGGCTCTGCTCCAAGGGTTATGTGGCGGCAGGCATCAACTACACGCTCCGCACAGACACGAATACCGCCAGCGTCCTGAGCCAGTCTGAGGAAATCAAAGCAGCCATCCCCGAGGTGATCAAAGCCGCTGCAAAGGAGGGCTATCCCATTGATAAAATGACCGTTGCCGGTGGCTCCGCAGGTCACGCACTTGCGATGATCTATGCCTACCGCGACGGGAAGGACGCGCCTGTGCCGGTGGTGTTCACCTTTGGCGCAGTAGGCCCGTCCAGCTTCGTGGCGGAGGACTGGGGAATTTTCGGTGTGGGACTGGACAGCGAAGAATCCAGAGCTGCCGGTGCAGTGCTGTTCAGCGTTATGAGCGGACAGGAGATCACGCCGGAGGAAATGGCAGACGGTTCCTATCTGTCAAAGGTTCACGCCATCTCTGCTGCGGATTATGTGTCGGAGAATCCCGTGCCAACTGTAGTTGCCTATGGAGCCTGCGACAAGGTGCAGCCTTTTCTTGCCTCCAAGCGGCTGGAAACAGCTCTACGGGAGAGCGGCGCGGACTATCAGTATTTTGTGATGGAACACTCCGGCCACGGCTTGCAGAATGACAATCGGATTTACGCCGCCTATATGAAAGAAGTGGAGGCGTATTTAGAGAAGTATATGGGGTAAGTAAATTGAAAATCACAGATAACGCGGAAAGGCTGCCGCCATCTTCTCGGGTTGCATCTGCGCGAAGCAGCCGAGAGTCACATTCCAATTATAGGCAATAGGTGAGAGATACGTTGGAATTCAAATCTAAGGGCGTCGAAATACAAAAATTCCCTGTTATCGGGATGGCTTAAAAATCAACAGCCCTCTGTTCTTACCCAAAACGCATAAAAATGAGAGACTACCAATCGCAATTGTCTGTCATGAATTTATGGCAAACCAATTGTTTTCCTTTCCCTACCGACAGGCTGCTGCAGTCCTGTATCCGTGCTGCCCACGCCTGCAGCTTCGCACGGTGCTTCAACTCTGCGCTTGTCATCTTGATATTCTCCAGTAACGATAGTAACGGAACCTTGTACAACGTTCCGTTACTATTGTCTCATGCGTAGCCAGCCGCCCTCTGCTTTGGCGCCTACTATTCCCTGTCAAAAAGGAACTGCCTCTAACGATTTTAAAAATCATTCAGAGGCAGTTTTGCTTACTTCGGATCAAATAGCGCTGAGCGGACAACATCAAACGGAATTCTCGGATAGCGGCCCGGGTAATTCCGGTTGGATTGGATCATGCCCAGCACCATATTGGCAAACATCACGGAAATTGCGACGGGGTCGCCCTGCCTGATCTCGCCTTTATCCTGTCCCTCCCGGACAAGCGGCATGATGCTGCAAAAAACAACGTCGGGACTTTCACCAAGGATCCGAAAATGCTCTTTGCTCATACTGGTACGCGTCAGAATGGCCGCCTCCAGATGCGGCCGCGTTTTGGGACTTTTCTGCCACGCGCGGCGGATAACCATGTCTGTATAGATCTTTTCCAATGTACGAATAGGGGAGTCCTCTACGCGCTCAAACACGACCGGCTCTGTCATGCTGTCCTCCCACTCCTGCAGGAGCGCCTGATAGATCGCATCCTTTGACGGAAAGTACTTAAAAATCAGCCCCTCGCTGCAGCCCAGCGCTTCAGCGAGCTGTTTTGTCGTTACGCCGTCATAGCCATATTCATAAAACAGGCCGCATGCGGTATTCAATATCTGCTCCCGCCTTGCAGCCGCATCCATCCTTATGTTTTTCTGTACGCCTGTATCCGCCATTGCTCCGCTCCTGTCTGTGTTTGTGTTCATTATAGCGTATTTTCTCCGGACATGCAAGTGCGCAGGCAGTAAGTGTATATTTACTTTTCATTTTTCACATTCCTTTTGTTATCATAATTATCCGTGTATTATTATCATATCTATTTTCAACAAAACATTTTGCGTATTTTTGTGCGTATAATAGAAATTAAGTGATTACTCACTTATATTCTTGCGATCAAAATAATTTGTGTTATACTTGTTTCATCAGCCGGTGTAGAAATACCGGCAAAAATAGAAATGAGGGTTTGACATGAAAAAATTCCTTGCATGGCTGCTCGCCTGCGTGATGCTTCTGAGCTTCGCGGCCTGCGCCAAAACGCAAACGCCTGCTGAAGAACCTGCGGATGCTCCCGCTCAGCAGGGACCGGCAGAAGAAATGCCTGCTCAGGACGAAACGCCTGCCGAAGAAGCGACCGGCTGGAGCGGCGATATTTCCCACATTGTCGTCACCTATCTGACGACCGGCGTCACCCCGCCTGCGCTGGGTGAAGTGCAGGACGCGGTCAACGCCATCACGACAAAGGAGATCGGCGTTGAGGTCGAGCTCCGCCCGATGTCTGCCTATGACGCGCTGGCACAACTTTCCGTACAGGTTGCCGGCGGCGATGACCTCGATCTGGTCATGCTGCTGCTGCAGAGCGTCAAGGCATGGACCGATCAGGGCCTTCTGGAGCCGCTGGACGATTATCTCGCCGCTGACGCGCCTTACATCTCTGAATTCCGCAAAACCGTGGACATCTGTGCGGGCACCTACACAGACGGCAAGGCATACGGCGTCACGCCGATCCCGCAGTCGTTCGGCAACAGCGCGGGCTTTGTTGTGGCCAAGGATTATCTGGATGAAATCGGATTTGAGCACGAAGTAGACAAGGTCTACACGCTGGACGAGGTTCACGACGTTCTTGCCGCGATCAAGGAAAAGCATCCAGAAATGTATCCCAACGGCACGCTTGCCCAGGGCACCGGCTCTATGGCCGGCATGTCCGCGCTGACCGTTGATCTGCTCGGCGCAAACGACTGCTCCGGCGCGCTGATCGGCACAGACAGCACAGAAATTGTAAACCTTTTTGCAACGCCTGAATATGAACAGTATGTCCGCACCATGCGCCAGTGGTACGAAGAAGGCCTCAGCTATCCTGACGCAGCTGTTACAAGCTCTACGGTTACCGAGCTTGTCGCCAGCGGCACGATCGCAGGCTATTTCATGAGCGGCCATCCGTCCGTTTTGTCCGATGTTGCCGGACACAAAATGGTCGCGCTGCGCACAACAGAACCCGGCATTATTTCCTCCGGTTCGACTGGCTCGTTCTGGGCGCTTCCCATCACCTGCTCCGACCCGGACGCTGCGATCCGCTTCCTCGATTACGTCTGCTCCAACCACGAAATCTCCAATCTTCTCATGATGGGCATCGAGGGTGAGCACTACGTTGTTACAGATGCGGAAAACAATATCATCGGCTTCCCCGAGGGGGTTGATGCTGCAACCAGCACCTATTATAACCAGCTTGGCGTTTGGGGTGACCGCCGCTACGAATACGTCTGGAGCGAAGCACAGTCGCAGAAGGTTCTGGAACCGTATTCCGAAATTGCCATGCAGAACCAGACACAGGCCGTCGGCTATGCCTACGACGCAACGGCCATGACGACACAGATCTCCGTGATTCAAAGCGTGATCGCAGAATACTGCCGCGCACTGGAGGCCGGCAGCGTCGATGTTGACACGGTTCTTCCCGAGTTTATTTCCCGCCTCGAAGCGGCAGGGATCAACGAGGTCATTGCCGATAATCAGGCGCAGTTCGACGCCTGGAGAGCCGCAAAGTAAATCTGTAAGGAGAAAGCGGGCTGCTTCGGCAGCCCCCTTTCTGTAAGAGGTGCCTGTAAATGAAAACAGCAATCAAAATCAAGCCCGAAAAATACACCTTCCGGCGATCCGTTCCCATCTATCTGATGCTCCTGCCGGGCCTTGCGTACCTGATCATCAACAATTATCTGCCCATGGCCGGTATCGTCGTTGCGTTCAAAAAGCTCAACTTCAAGCTCGGTATCTTCGGCAGTCCGTGGAACGGTCTGGACAATTTCAGATTTCTTTTTGCTTCCGGAAGCGTCGGTACGATGCTGCGGAACACGATCTGCTACAATCTCGCGTTCATCGTGCTCGGCACGATCATTCCGATCACAGTTGCCATTTTGCTCAATGAGATCCGTAGCAAAGCCATGGCCCGCGTTTATCAGACCAGCATTCTTTTACCGTATCTCATGAGCTATGTCGTCGTCAGCTATCTGGCCTATGCGTTTTTGAGCGTGGACACCGGCTTTATCAATAAAGTCCTCATTCCGCTGTTCGGGCGTGAAAAAGCCGTTTTGTTTTATCAGGAAAAGAAATACTGGCCGTTTATTTTGACCTTTGTACACCTGTGGAAGGGGCTGGGCTTCTCCACCGTCGTATATCTTGCCTCTATCGTGGGAATCAGCCCGGAGCTTTATGAGGCTGCGCGCATGGATGGCGCGAGCAAATGGCAGCAGATACGGAACGTAACGCTCCCCAATCTGGTTCCCACGGCAATTACGCTTTTCATTCTGAGCGTCGGCAAAATCTTCTTCTCTGATTTTGGACTGTTCTATCAGGTGCCGCGCAATTCCGGTATGCTTTTCAGCGCGACGCAGACCATCGACACCTATGTCTATAACGCCCTGATGGTGAATAATAATATCGCGCTTTCCAGCGCGGCGAGCGTTTTGCAGTCGCTTTGCGGTGTCGTGTGCATCCTGCTCGCAAACTGGGTCGTGCGCAAAATCAGCGAAGAAAACGCAATGTTCTGAGGTGGCAGTATGAAATTAAAGAAAAAAGAAGATCTCGGTATCCGCATCGGCGGTCACATTGTTTTGGTGCTGCTTACCGCGCTTGCGATTCTCCCGTTCTGGCTGCTGATCTCCGCATCCTTCTCTGACCCTGCCTATGCCACCCGCGAAGGCTATCGCTTCTTTCCGGCAGAGCTCAGTCTGGAGGCGTATCAGTATATCTTTCAGCAGTGGGCGCAGATCGGCAGGGCCTACGGGGTCACGATCCTTGTTACTGTGCTCGGTACGGTCTGCAGCCTGTTTCTGGTCAGCACCTACGCTTACGCGCTGACAAAAGACCGTGTACGCGGAGTCAAACTTGCATTTGCTCTCTGCTTTATTCCCATGCTCTTTAACGGCGGCGTCGTTTCACAATATCTCATTTACAGCAATATGCTGAAAATCAAAAACACGCTGTTTGCCCTGATCGTTCCGAATCTTCTGTTTAACGGGTTCAGCGTCATTCTGGTCCGGAATTACTTCAAAACCAACATTCCAGCGGAGCTGCTTGACGCGGCGGAGCTGGACGGCGCGGGTCAATTCTACATTTTCCGCAAGATGGTTCTGCCCATGTCCACCCCGATCCTTGCGACCATCGGACTGATCACCGCAGTGAGCTACTGGAACGACTGGACAAATGGGCTTTATTATGTTACGGACGCAAAGCTGTTCAGCATCCAGCAGCTTCTGAATGAAATGAATAACAACATTGCATTTTTGGCGAATAACGCAAAAGATCTCGGGGGTATTGACCTTGGCGCGATCCCAAGCGCAACGATCCGGCTGGCGATCGCCGTTGTCGCGATCCTTCCTGTTTTGATCGCGTACCCATTCTTCCAGAAATTCTTTGCCAAGGGCATTGCCATCGGCGCAGTCAAGGGCTGAGAGAGGAACGTTCATGGAATTATCAAGCATTCAAATCAATCACTTGCGTACGCCGATGGGCTTCGATTTATTCTGCCCTTTCAGCGTCAGCTACACGCTTGAACATACACGCGGAAAAACGCAGACCTCGGTTCGCTTTATACTTACCCGCGCCTACGACGGTGTCACAATCTACGACAGCGGCAAGCTGACGCAGGTACTCTCAGCCTATCCGCTTGCAGCTGCGCTTTCGCCGCGCACACGCTACCGGCTGACGATCCATGCGGAAACGGACGCCGATGAACGTGCGGAGGCGGAGAGCTGGTTCGAAACCGGGAAAATGGACGAGCCATGGCATGCCCAGTGGATCGGTGCGGCAGATGACTGTACATCATTTTGTGCGGAAACGCAGATCTTTGTTTCCGACTTGAAACGCGCACGGCTGTACGTTGGCTGCGCCGGTTTGTATACGCTGTATATCAACGACCAGCGCGTCGGTACGGAATATCTGACCCCATACTGCAACGCTTACGACGCATGGATGCAGGTCATCACGCATGATGTGACCGAATATCTGCGTGAGGGTCAAAATACGCTCCGCTTCACGCTGGGAAGCGGCTGGTACAAGGGCCGCTTTTCCCTCATGAACCGGGAAAATATCTACGGCGACCGGCTTGCCGTGATCGCAGAACTTGTCCTGACGCACTCAGACGGCAGCGAGGAGCGGATCGTCACGGATGAACGCTGGCGGGTTTTCTCCTCCGAATATACGCAAAACGGGATCTACGACGGCGTCCATATCGACGCCGGCCTGCCGCCGCAGCAAAAAGCGCTCCGCATTTTCTCCATTCCAAAGGGGCTTCTGCACGACCGGCTCAGTCCCCCAGTCACAGTCCAGCAGAAGATCAAGCCCGCTCGCGCGTTTCATACGCCTGCGGGCGCGTTCTGTCTGGACTTTGGGCAGAACCTCGCCGGGCTTATTCGTGTTGACACCGCACAATTTCCGGCCGTGGATTTTCGTCTGCGTTTTTTTGAAACGCTGGATCCTGACGGCAACGTCTACACAAAAAACCTCCGCACCGCAAAACAGGAGCTTGTCTATCGTTCAAACGGCGAAGCGCGGACGATTGTGCCGGAATTCACCTATTACGGCTTCCGCTATGTCTGGCTCGATGCCGATACCGAGCTTCCGCCCGATGCATTTACGGCGCTTGTTCTTCACAGCGAAATGCCGGAGGTCGGTACGCTGCACACCTCCAATCCGACTTTGAACCGGCTGATCGAAAACATCGAATGGGGTCAGCGCGGAAACTTCGTCGATCTTCCGACCGACTGTCCGCAGCGCGATGAGCGCCTCGGCTGGACCGGCGATGCGCAGATTTTCAGTGGTGCGTCCCTCTTTTCACGGAACTGCGCAGCCTTTTGGGAAAAATTCATGTTCGATCTGCGCTGTGAACAGGAAAAGAATGCGGATGGTCATGTGCCCGTTACCGTTCCCACATTTGTTGGCAAAGGTGATCACGCTACTATGAACGCCGGCCTTGCCGGATGGGGCGACGCCGCGGCGATCATCCCGTGGAATCTTTATCTGCATACCGGTGATCTGGCTCAGCTTCGCCGGCAGTATCCCGCCATGCTGGACTGGTGCCGGTATATCCGCTCCTGCGATACCGGCAATCACCTTTGGGACAACGGTTTTCAGCTTGGCGACTGGCTCGCGCTTGACACGCCGGAAACAGTCAAATTCGGTCAAACGCCGGAAGCGCTGGTTGCCAGCAGCTATTATCTGTACTCTGTTACGCTGACAGCCAGGGCCGCAAACGCGCTGGGCGATACCGAAACGCAGGCAGAGCTGGAGTCGCTTGCAGACAAGATCCGCGATGCGATCCGGAAGGAATTCGTTACAGCGGGCGGCCGCATCGCCGGCGGCACGCAGACGGCGGACGTTCTGGCGCTGTATCTGGGCTTTGCCGCAAACCGTGAAAAAACCGCCGCAGATCTGCACGACAAGATCATGCGCAAAGCAAACGGGCATCTGAATACAGGTTTCATCGGGACGGCCTACCTTTGTCATGCACTGAGTGAATCCGGCTGCAGCAATCTTGCCTATTCACTGCTGCTGTCACGCGAATATCCCGGCTGGCTTTATGAGGTAGAACACGGCGCGACAACGATCTGGGAACGCTGGAATGGCATCCATCCCGACGGAGCACTTGCCGATCCTGAAATGAACTCCTTTAACCATTACGCAAACGGTGCTATACTGGAATGGATGTATCGCCATATGGCAGGCTTGCAGCCCATCGAGGTCGCTCCGGGCTTCCAGCAAATTCGTTATGCACCGCAGCCCGACGGCCGCCTGCAATTCTGCAGGTCCAAACTTTTCACGCCATTTGGCCTGTATACGAGCAATTGGGAGATCACTGCAGATGTGCTTTGCTTCAGTCTGCGCATTCCCTGCTCCTGCACAGCGGAGTTGGTTCTGCCGGATGCACCGCCCGTTATCCACATCAACGAAGCCGCGCATCCCTATATGCCCGGCATGGCGCTTTCATCCGGAACCTACCGGATCGTCTACGAGCCAACGCGCTGCTATTATATGCGCTATAATCTGGACACACCCGCACAGGTCGTTTTTTCCAATGAAAAGCTGCTTGTACCGCTGCTTCAAATCGTTCCGCAGGCTGCTTCCGTTCCGCCGATTCTTTCCGCAACTGCACACGGGAGCATCCGTGCGCTTCTTGACGCTTCTGGTATTTCCATAAACGACGCACAGCAAAAAGCGCTTGAATCCGCATGGGCCGTGATCCATCAATGGGATCTGTGAAAAGGAGGCGGCAATGGCACAACTCTTTCATGCTGTAATCGCAGAAAATACTTACCTGATTTCCGACGACAGCTTCGGCACGGATCTTGCATTTGGCAAACCGACTGCAAATTCCTATCTGATCGTTGGGGAAAGCCGCGCGCTGCTGTTCGATTTGGCTGTTCCTGCACCGGGTCTTCGCCAGTATGCGCAATCGCTTGCCAAAAAGCCGCTGCTGACTGTTATCAGCCATGGGCATCCCGATCATATTTATCACATGGAGGATTTTGACGTGCTCTGGCTAAATCGGGCAGACTGGGATTTCCCGCTTTGCGCATTGGCCGGTGCAGAGCTTCCGAAAAAGTGTCCGCAGCTGTGCGATGTGCCGGATGGAATGCAATTTGATCTCGGCGGACGGATTCTGGATGTGATCGCGATTCCCGGTCATACGATGGGAAGCATCCTCCTGTTCGACCGGCAGACCGGCATTCTGTTCTCCGGCGATACGGTTGCAAGGCGTCTGCTGTACGGCCTGACCGGCTGCCCGCCCCTTTCCCTGTTTTGTAACGATTTGCAAAGGCTTCAGCAGCTGCCGATCCGGAATATTTATTCCGCGCATGACAGGGCGGCACTGCCGCCGGACTATCCGTCATATATGTCGCGGATGCTGCAGACAAAACTGTCAGCTGCGGCAGAAACATGGCAATACCCCGGCTTTCCGCTGATGCGGCGCCTGGTGACCGGCGACGAAGCCTCACCGGATTACTTTGATGCAGCAGTACCCGACGCACGTTTTCAGGAGGAAAATACGCATGCGATATAACAGTTTTCATCCTGGACAGGTCTGGCTCGATACAAATGGAAAGCGGATTCACGCGCATGGCGGCTCGATTTTATATGAAAACGGCCGGTATTACTGGTACGGCGAAAACAAAGAAAAAACGACTGGGGAAAACGGTATCTGGCATTGGGGCATCCGCTGCTATGTTTCGGATGATCTTTACAACTGGGAAGATCTTGGGCTGATCATTCCACCGGAGCCGGATGATCCTGCCTCCACGCTGCACCCAAGCCGCTGCGTGGATCGCCCGCATATCCTTCATAATGCCTGCACGGGGAAGTACGTCTGCTGGCTCAAGGTCATGTTCACCGACGGCACGCAGCGCTGCACGATTTTGGTTGCGGATCAGCTTCTAGGACCCTACACGAAACTACAAGAGGGGCTTTTACCACTTGGCATGAGCGCTGGTGATTTTGACCTTGCTGTCGCGGACGATGGAAAAGCGTATTATTACTTTGAGCGCGTGCATTCCGAACTGATCTGCGCCGACCTGACAGACGACTATACCGGTCTGACTGGTTATTACAGCACCCACTTCCCGCATCTCGGCCCGCCATATACCAGAGAAGCACCCGCGCATTTTATCCGAAAAGGCAGGCACTACCTTTTCACCTCCGGCACGACCGGTTATCTTCCGAATCCCTCCGAGCTTGCTATCGCAGACACATGGCATGGCCCATATCGCGTTCTGGGCGATCCGCATCCCGCCGATGAAACACACACATCCTTCCATTCACAGGTTTCCTCTGTGTTCAAGGTTCCGGGTAAACAGGATCTCTATATTGCCCTTGCTGACCGCTGGCTGCCGCAGAAAATGTCGCTCTGCTATAACAAATACCGCATTCTTTTTGAACGGCTGTTTGGCAGCAACCCGGATATGTCCTATCCCCCTCTGCAAAAAGAGGAGGTTCCGGACACCGGCCCTGATAACACCTCTCTTGCCGATTACGTCTGGCTTCCGCTCCGTTTTGACGGAGAAATGGCCTATATAGACTGGTTAGACGAGTGGAAAATTGAAGACTACGATTAAAAAAGCAGCGTTCTCAGCTCAATCCGAGCTGGGAACGCTGCCGTTTGTCCATCAGAAATCCATGTCAAGCCGCTTTCCGAAATCGCAGGCCGTTTGCCCTCACGGACAGCTCCTGCGACAGAAGGCGCAGTGTTTCAAATTCGTCGTCGAGGCCGTCGAGCTCCCGGCGGAGAATTTCTTCGTAGTGCTGCTTCTTCTGCTCCAGCGTGGCAATTTTGTTGACCCACCGCTCCATGACGCTGGGGCTGCGGCTGCCGCTCTGGATGAGATAGTCGGCCTTCTCCTGATACAGCGCGATCTCTTTTTTGACCGCGGAATAAAATTCCTCTGTCATTTTGTCGCGCTGCTTGGCATCGTCAATGATGTAAAAGCTGTTGACGCTCAGGGAATTGTCGTTCTGATTCATCGCGCTGAGCTGCTCAATGAACGTTTCAAACGTATCCACTTTGTCCATGTGCTGTCGAGGGATGAAATACAGATGCCCGGTCGAGCTGACCTTGGTGGCCTCCAGCATCCGCAGATAGCTCAGGCAGATCGTCTCGATCTGCCGGCGGTTCGCGCAGACCTGATAAAGCTCAAACAGTTCCTCTGCCCGGCGGCAATAGTTCAGGGGATCAATATCGGCATCAAAACCGATGTTGTCATACCCAAACCGATTATCGCGTCGGTCGTAAAAGAAGTTTGCCAGCTTTTCATACTGGTTCGTCCGCTGGTTGAGCGTTTCCTTGACCAGTTCCCGGGAATAAACATCCTCGGTGTGCGCGTTGTCGCGGCAGTAGACCGCATAGATATGATGCGCACCGGGGCTTTTTACCGTGATCCGATCCTTGATATCGCCCGTCGCGGAGCGGAACGCATCCGACACGGAAATTCGCTTGCTGCCGGAATACGGGATGTTCAGATCCTCACAGAGCTGCGCCAGTGCCTCCTTCTCCACCAGAATGTTGGCAAGTGAGAAATAGAGGAATTTGCCCAGCACGGAGGTCTTGTCACCGTTGGCTGCGCCAAGGATGTCCTGAAAATTTGTAATATTTGTCATGTGCATTTCCTTTCTAAGCCGTCTTTCGTTTCGTCCAGTCCAGCAGATAATCGTCCACACCCTTGAATCGCGGGTTCCATGTACATTGATAGTACCGGATGCCCGGAATTGACTGCACCTCGCGGCGCAGGGTGGTGATCGCCTGCCGGACCTGCGGATTCGTAAACTGATCCATGTCCATCGCCTCCATGACCTCTGTGACGCCGAGCGACAAGAGCGTTTCCCGCAGTCCTTTATGGGCGTTCACGCCGCCGAGACACACAAAGAGCGCATCGTTTGCAAAATAGCTCGCAATGTCACCCTTGAGCGGTCCCTCGGTGAGATAGGCACGCTTCTGCGTCGTGTCGCCGGTGACGTGGATCCACGAATAGCTGCGGGTCCCGTTTTCCATGCGGCTCGGCCGGCTGGACAGCCAGCGGTATTTTCGCGCCGCGTCGTCATCCAGCCGGATCTTCATGCCCTGAATGAAACCATCCTTGTTCCGCACCGGAATGAGGAACCCGTTTGCGCCAGCCAGCGTCCATGTCCCGTCCTTCGTATAAAAGCCGGGCAGCCCGTGCAATTCGTGGTCGCACCGGAGAAGCGACGCCAGCAAGCGTCGTTCGGATTCCGTTTCCGGCATGGAGCTATAGCCGTTCCGCTCAATAACTTCGTCAGGAAGTCCACGCTCATGGAGGTTTTCTCTGTGCCGGTCGGAGAGCGTCAGAAGTGACAGCATTTCCGAATAGGCCGCATGGCGCTGCTTTAGCGCATACGGCTCCCGGCTCGTTGTGTTTGGGGAGCTGGGCTGCAAGGGCAGCTTGTAGATATTGCTCTTTGCAGCCAGCTCCAAGTATGCTTCTTTGTTTGTCAGACCATTCAGCCGCGCATATAGCGTCACGCTGTTGCCGCTTGCACCGCAGAGATTGCAGCGGTACTGATCGGTCCGCGTGTTCAGACTCAGATGATATTTGCCGGTTCCGTGGTCACCGCAGAAGGGGCAGCTTGCCTCAACTTCCTCACTGTGAAGCGTTCGGTCGTTGAGGACAAGCCCGCACCGTCTGGCGGCTTCCAGGATCGGCAGCTTCTGATAGGCCAGACGGCGCGCCCCCTTTCTGAAAAGTAAGGTTACGCCGCCTTCGGCATTGCAGTGCTGCCAGCCCGCACGGAAAGCTCCGCGTTATGGACACATTTTGCCAAGATCATCTGACTGGTCGGACGGATGTTGCTGAGATCGTCCACAGATTCCATGTTGTCGAAGAATACAGGGTAATTACGGCCTGTGAGCCGCTTCACAAGCTCCGACACTTCCGCGCCAGCCCGGATCTTCTCAGAGAGCGAGAGCCGGTCGTAGCGGCGGCCGTTGTAGGTAAAGCGGAACACATCCTTTAATTCGCCGGTCGTCTTGACCACATCGTAGAGCGAGATCTTCACGCGGTTCAGCGCGAGTTTGGAGAATGTCATCTCCGCGCGCTTGCTCATGTAAAGGATCACGTCTTTCATAACAATCTTTTTCTCTGTGATCTCCTGCTCAATTCTGTGGATCCGTTCGTCAAAATCCTCCGGTGCAGCGCTCAGAACCTGCTGTGCGGCGGCAAGCTGCACCCGGCAGTCTTCCAGCGACGCTTTGCACTCGGCAAGGCGTTCACTGTCCGCGGGGCTCAGCGTGCCGCATTCAATGCTGGCGGTCAGGTTCTGGATGCGTGTGCGAAGCTGCTCCAAGGCCTGCTGGCGCTGCATATTCTGCTGTGCGGCAGCGGCTTGAAGCTGCTCCCGTTTCTGATTCAGCGCGTCGATCTCGGACTGGTATCTGACCAGATCATCCGCCTTGAATTGCTCGAATGTACTTTGACTTTTCTGCTCCATCTCCTGAAGCTCCACGATCTGACCTTTCAGCTGTGTGCCGTCGGCAACGATCTGTTCCGTTTCACTCTGTAATGCCTCCCGGAATGCCGGATATTCCTGCTGGGAGAGCACGCGGCGGCAGACCGGGCAGCTTGTACCCGGCTGAAACCGCTTCAAAAGCGCAGCGTTCTGCTGATATTTCTTTCCGAGCGCCTGCACCTTTGCCGTATCCTCCGCCAGCGGGCCTGTGTATTTTGGCTGGTAGACCTCGGACGACCGGGCGCCCAGCTTTGCGTGAAATTCCTGCAGTTTTGCGTCCAGCTCTGCCGTATCCGGTGTTTCCGGCGCTTCGCCGGAAAGCTCCTCGTACTGCTCGCTGGCCTGCACAAGCTGCTCCTGCAAATCCTCTAAGTTGACGTTCTCGAATCGCCGTGCTTCCATCGATGCAATTTCACGCTGCAATTCCTGAATCCGCACAGTCAGTCCGCTGGACAGGTCTTTGCTGCTCTGCCGCTGCTTCTGCGCCAGATCCAGCTTGCCGCTCAGATAGACCGCGTTCTGTTCCAGTTCCCGAATTTCTTCCCGGCGATTCTTGAGAAACGTCTCAGGAGACGGGAGCTGCATACCGGACAGACTCTGCTGCGTCTGCGCATTGAGTTGCGCCAGAACGTTGGCCTGCGGAATGGGCGGCAAATACCGCTCCAGCAGCTTTTTTCCATCCTCACCGAGTTCTTCAATGAAGTACAGGGGATTGAAAATGGAGAGAAACACATCCCGTTCACCGAACATCTCATTGAGATCCGTCTGCCGGATGGCATAGCCGTCGTAGGTGATGCTCATGCGATCCTTCTGCCGGCTGCGGGTCAGCTCGTGCGCTCTGCCGGTATCATCCGTAAAGCGCATCGTGATCTGCAGATCCGGGTTCGTCTCGTTGTGCAGCCGGTCGATGCCGCGCTCCCCGAAAAAGGGAAGCCCTGTGACGGCGAACGCAATGGCGTCCGCCAGACTGGATTTGCCGCGGCCGTTGCCGCCGGTCACAATGGTAGGATTACCGAACGTGATCTCCGTTGGTTCTTCATAGCATTTGAAACCGGAGACGGTCATGCTGCTGATCTGAAAGCTTTTGAATTTTTCCATTCGTCCTCCTTACGCTGCCTGCTGCACGACCTGATAGCCGTCCAGCGTATAAAATGCGACGTTTCCCTGCTTCCGCATGGTGATCTGCGCGTCATAGAGCTGCGCGCCGGGCATGAGCATGGGATGATTGCCCTGTGCGTAGACCTTCGCCTGCTTGCCCTCTGCGTTTTGCAGAACGGCGCAGACCAACGGCTGGCCGGACATATCCTGCTGATTGCTCACCGACAGCACAACATACTGGCAGACCTGCCGCGTCGTAAACGGGAGCGGCTGCTGAGACTGCTGTGCTTGCTGCTGCGGCATTTGCTGCTGCTTTTGCGGCGTGGCCGCCGGGGCGGTATTCTGTGTCTGCTGTCCGGCCTGTCCGTCGCGCTTGTAGCTGAGCTGTGCCTGTGCTGCGCCCGGAGATGTGGGAAGCTGATGCAGCTTGTCTAGCAATTCCAGATACGCGGCATTCAGCTTCGGCCGCTCGGTATCGCAGATCACATAGGAGTTGCCCTTCTGCTCGATCCTGACCCAGAGCGGCTTTGTCATCTTGTAGAGGACGCGTCCAATGCCCCATTGTACGGCGGAGCGTTTCATGGAGTCCGACAAACCGCCCTTAATGGGTTCAATGTCAGAATCCTCCGCACCGTCCCACTTTGTAATAAAGCCTTTGCCCTCAAAGTAGATGGAAATGCCGCAGATCTGTGCGTCCTTCTTTCCGTTTCCGTGCCACGGCTTGTAGTCGTTGTACCAGTTCTCCGGTCCCACGACCTCATCCAAGCGGTCCTGAATGGCGCGGTTTGTGACATACGGAATGGCAAGACCGCTGGTCTTGTCTCTCGACGTCACCTGAATGCGCCATTCCAAGTCCTCCGGCGCAAATGGTCGGGCCAGTTCTTCCCGGATGGTTTTTGCGTCTTTTGTCATACGTTACCCTCCAATAAAGTCTTTCAAGGTCTTTCCGTTTGGGATCAGCACATCGGAATAATAGTACGACGGGTCTTTGTCCTTCAGGTGCTCCAGAAGATCACGGTACTCCAATTTCAGCTTGTTATCCCTGACGTCAAAATTATCGTCATTGTTCGGCAACCGAAGCAAATATCCCGGCAGGTTGGAGATGCTGCCCGTTGTCTTATAGACCGGTAGCACGTTGTTTCCGGTGCAGAGATGAAAATTGCTCTGTGTTACGTTGGAAAATGGATAGCAGAACATTTCTGTGCTGCTTTTCAGATCTTCATCCGCAACGACACCTACCCGGCAATCACTGACCTTGCCCAGTTCAGAGATCTGAAACCCAAAGACGAGCTTCGGCAGCGGAAATCTTTCATAAAGCGTATTATGGTAGGTGATGTCCGCATAACGCTGCTGGCAGAGCAGGCAGTACCGTTTTGCGCCACTCTCACAGATCTCGACGGAAAAGCACCCCTTCGGAAGCAGACCGCTTGAAATGAACGAATTGCGGTTTGTTGCGTGGATGATTGCCTGAAACAGATCCTCCGGGCAAATTTCCTTTCTGCTGATCACACCAAGGATTTCCTGCTTCAATACCACTGTTGCCCGCTGGGGATCGATCTCAATAACCAGTTTTTGTGTTCTGTCCATCACGCAGCCCTCCGTTCCGTACACCGCGCATTGCGCTGTGCTGCTTCAACCGCTTTTTCCATCCCGCATAGCCTCTTATCAAAAAATGTGAAAATGTCAAGCAGACCATCGATCAATTGGACATAATCACAAAATTCGTCATCATATGCGAAAACAATGCCGCTGGAAAACTTTTTCCCGGTTTTCTCTTTCAATGCCCAATCATAGCAGTAGGAATCCAGCCATAAAGCATTTTTGATGCACGTGCTGGCCTCACGCCAAAATGGGTTTTCTTCGGGTTTCATGTGAAGCAGCGATTCATATTGTCTGCAAAGGCGGATATAAGCGGTCATGTTTTCAGACGAAAAATAATGATAATAGGAGGATATATCATATTCATAGTCCAGCTTCTGGTTGAAACAATGAAATTCGGAGACGATATCCAGAGCCAGTTCCTGAAGCTCATAGAAGGAATCTTCCCGCAAAATATGCTGGGGAAACGCCTTTTTGAACACATCAAACCGTCCGTGATCATAAAAGGATTTTGCGATTTGGATCGCATAAAAGATAAGCGTAAGCTCCATAACTTCTCCTTAGCAAAACTGTTTCATTTTTTGTGCCTGCGCCGGAAGTGATGCAGCGCCGTCTGCAAGAACGCAGCTATAGTAGCTGCCTGGCCAGTTGTAATAAAAGAAATCAGCAACAGGCCATATATCTTCCAATTCAAATTCCTCATAGCAAATATCCTCCAGGAAGATGTCTTGACCGGTCAAGAACGGGAGAACCACACGATACACAAGGTAGGGGTTTAAGCGCTCCGTAGAATCCGTCTGATTCTTTTTCTCGCGTTCTTTTGCCCCGCAAAGGAGCGTCATCAGCGCGGTTAGATCAGTTTGAATCATGTTTGCTCTCCCATACCAGCTTCACCACGCAGATGGCATAGTCCTTCATATTGCAGAGGATCTTTTTGTGCTCATCCTCTGTCATATACGACCGGCCTTCGCGCAGGAAATAGATCCCGCAGTCCGGCATCAGCTCTCCAAACATGTTGGCGATGTGCCACTCCATGTGGGAACGCGCTTCGGCGGTGTTGCCTTTGAGGTAGGCGGTGCACATCTTTGTATCGCCGACGGTCTGCTCGTTCCCGATCTCCAGATGCTCCATGAAGCCGTCCAGATGTGCCTTTGCGCGCTCATCCAACTGATGCTTCGCAGATGCGTAGAAGTACAGGAACAGCGCCGGTTCGTTCCTGCCCAGAATGACGCTGTATGGGCTGGACACTTTCTGTCCCCATGCGCCGCCGGACGGTTCAAAGCGTGTGCAGAGCTTTCCCATCTGCGGGACGATCCGCTCCGTGACCTGCTGCCAGACAGCTTCGCGTGCCGTCCGGTCATCTGCTTCTGTGACGGGTGCAACGATTGCAAGATTTGTAGTTAACATAATTCCTCCTAACTCAACGCCTGAAATCCGTTCGGCGTCAGAACATTGAAGATCATCTTGTTGCTGACGACCTCATGCACCTCCGCGCCGGTATGGTTTCCGCGCTGGTCAAACTGTTCCTCGCGTTCTGTGTTTTTGACTTTCACAATACGCCCCTTGATGATATGCGGGGTATCGCACGCAATCAGCCCGTTGATCATCCCGGAGCCGCCGATGAGACCGATCTGCCCAATGGAAAGGGGCAGAAGCGGATGCTTTTCCGTGCTGTCCAGCGCGCTTTTTGCATGCAGCAGCCGTGTAAAGCTGCCGGAGCGCGTCAGCTGCCGTTCCAGTTCCTTCTCATTGAATCGTTCGCCGCGAAAGACCTCGACAGTCTTTGTAACGGCGGGCAGTACATATCGGTTTTCCTCCAGCTCCGTAATGCACGGCATCATCTCCGGGGTCAGCGTCTGCGCACCCAGCCGGTCGGCTGTTTCGTCGTCCTCCGTGGGTTTTCTGCGAAGCCCCAGCACGACCGCCTGATGGAATCTGGCAAACTCGCCGTCGGTGAATTTCCAGACAGAAAGGTCCGAGAAGTTCTCCGCGAGGATTTTACAGATGTCCGGCGTCAGCCGATAATACGGCACGATGTAGATGAGCAGGCCGCCCAGCATGAGCGTCCGGATGCTCTGCACCAGAAACTGCTTTTCGCTGCGTACCCGGCTGCCGCCCTCGGTTAGAACGGACAGATACGGCGGATTCAGAAACAGCACATGAAACGACTCGCGGCTGACCTGGCTGTGAAAGAAGCTTCCGAAGCCGACACGGTGGAGCCTGGTTTGCGCTTCCTCCGCGCGGTGTTCGTCCAGCTCCATGCCGTAGGTGTAGCAGTTGTTGCCGTTGGCAAGCTGCCGAAGCGCCTTGCCGCAGCCGCAGCAGGGGTCGAGCAGATTCGTCGTCACGCCCTCCGGAAACGCGATCCCGCGCAGGATGTGCGTGATATTTTCCGGGTCTGTTGGGTAATAGCCCATGCGGACATGATTCATCAGCCGCCCGATCACCGCCGCGTTGACAGTGTCCGTCTGCGGAAGAGATTTTGCAAAGCCGGTCAGGACTTCATACACAGGCTTGTACGCTCTGGACATAAGATCAAAGCGGCCCAGTCCCACTTGAAGCTGCCCGGCTTTTCCTGCCAGCGCGGATTCCTCCAATTCCAGAAGATTCCGCTGTGCATCGCCGAGCACCGCAAGAAGCGCGCCTCGCGTTTTCTGCAATTCCAGATAGTACGCATACGCACGCTGCGGCTGCGCCGTGCGGTTTTTTTCCACACCGGCGCGGCATTTCAGAAGACGCTGGCTGCCGCGCAGAATGGATTCTGCCGTTTGACGAAGCTGTTCCAAGGCGTAAAAGGAGCATTTGGGTTCCTTCTGCAATTCCTGTTCCATCCTGTGACCTCACGCCGCAGGCTGGATGCTCTCAGCCGCAAAGTCAAAGACCGGTGCGTTTTCCTCCGGCGTGCCGGGGAGAATGCGCAGCGTGTAGCCTTTGCTTCGCAGCAGCTTGAACGTGCCGATCATGCGCTGAAGCTCAAAGTCGTCCGCATCATTTGCATCGTTCTCGCAGGCGGCTTTTTCCGCCGCCTGCTGTGCAAGCACCTCCTGCACGATTTTTGCGATGTTGGCTTTCATTTCGGTATCTTCCGGCGTGTCAGAGGGTTCTTCCACCGGCGCTTCCGTGCGCGGATTTTCGAATTTGCCCTGTGAGTGGATTGCCGTCAGGCGCAGCCAGAATGTACGAAGATTTGAAAGAAGCAGCGTCAGGAGCATGCCGCGCGGCTTCGGCGTCAGATGCACAATTTTCTCTGCGTCTACCTCACCGATCTCACTGACCGCCACGGTCAGGCTGGGAGTTTTGACGTAATTGGCGGAGAAGAAGCGGGAAACAGCGGCGCTTTCCGAGATCATCGCCTCATTGACGCTGACGCGCTGCGCCAGCAGTCTCCGGCAGATGACCGTACCGCATTCCAGTTCGGTCACATCCACGATGTCTGCGGAAACCTCACCGGCAGTAATAAAACCTCGGCCGGAAATATGCTTCGCTTTCAGGCCGTTCGTGACGTGCAGATGCCCATGGACGATCACATCGTCCGTGACAAGCGTTTCATAGTTGTACGTCGCACCGGCGGGGATATAGACTGTTTTCATGTTCAAAATCCTTTCTTTTTTACGCTGCCTTTTTTCTTGATTTTTGTAGTGTCGCACGCATATTGACAGAGCCCGTTGCAAACGTGATCTGCCGCACGCGCGTTTCTCCGACGGTCAGGATGTTGTAGATCATGTCCACGACGGCGGTAGCCGCTGTGATGTTGGCGGCGATGCTCTGCGGCGCGGAAACAGACGCCTCGGCGCAGCTCAGCTCCGTCGGGAATTTGTCTGTGTCCTGCAAAACCTCCGGGAACGCCGCTCCGACAGGCCGGTAAAACGTGCGCCCGCCGCTGCGGATGCCGCAGACGATCTGCCCGGTGTGCATGCCGTTGCCGCTGTCGATGTAGATAAGATCATCCAGCTTGTAAAAGACTTCGTGGCAGAGTTTTCGGCTTTTGTTGTTGTCCACCGCGCCGATGAGGATCACCAGCTCTTTGACGGTTGGTGAATGCCAGTACGGCCCGGTCGAGAAGGTCTGCGCCCGCAGCATGGAAAGGAGCCGTTCCCCAGACTCAATAAATTCCGGTACGTACTCTGTTTCCATCCCGAACACGGATGAATACCGCTCCGCCAGCACCTTTGCCTTGTTTTCCCCAAGGTCAGCCGGTGTGAAGTTCTGGCGCACAAGGTTCTTTTCTTCCACGATATCTCCGTCACAGAGGATAAAGCGGACAGGCCGTTCCAGCGCGTACAGAAGCCGGTACAAATGCGGCGCGATATGCCCGCCGGTGCCGCCGGCTCCCAGCATGACGATCTTCACGGGCCGGTTCTCTGCAAACTTCATCCTGCACCTCCTAACAGTCCGCTCAGAAACGAGCGAAAGCCCGCAGCATGCGCGGACGGCGGTTCGGGGAGTTCTGGGAGCTGATGGACGACCTTGCCGCTCCATTCCGCGGGAAAGCTGCTGTCCAGCCCTTCGAGCACCAGACTTGGTTCAATGGGAACGAAGCTGCCGCCGCAGGAAATGCGGGCGGAGATCTCCGGGAAGAAGCGATCCAGACGGCCGATCACGAGATACAGCCGTGTGCTGCGCTCGTCCTGGTCGTCGATGGCTGAAAAGACTGCCTTCATGCTGTTGTGCGAGTGGATATCCACATCAACAATCCACCGGGATTATATTTCAGCAAACTTTGATACGTCTGTTCGTCATAGTCTACCGCAGAGAGTACACCTCAGAACAGAGCTACCGCATGAAGGAAAACTGGATTTACCGCAGGGGCGACGTATACCTTGCCAACCTCGACCCCTACATAGGCTCCGAGCAGGGCGGCACCCGCCCTGTGGTCGTCCTGCAAAACAACACCGGCAACTACTACTGCCCCACGCTGATCGTCGCGCCCATCACGTCCAAGGCCGGCAAGAAGCCGTCCCAGCCCACCCACTACTACGCAGAGCGCATCCACGGGCTGGAGCTTCCCGGCATGGTGCTGCTGGAGCAGATCAAGACCATCGACAAGCGGCGCGTGAAGAAGTACCTGGGCAGGATGACCCGGCAACAGATGGACGAGATCGGGGAAGCCATCGAGGAAGCTCTCGGGCTGTACGTCCCCGAAGAAATGGAGGCCCCGTAATGAATCCCGTATTGACCATCGACCCGGAGTTCGAGGCGAAATGCCCGCCGCTGACAGATGACGAGCTTTCGCAGCTGGAAGAAAACATCCTTGAGGAAGGGCTGGTGCTCATGCCTCTCATCGTGTGGAACGATACGATTGTGGACGGTCACAACCGCTACCGCATCGCGCAGGCGCATC
>ERZ791753.137-NODE-137-length-98318-cov-33.443717_pt1 | contig 98318 bp, 87 predicted proteins | sample MGYA00509951_ERZ791753 | MGnify/ENA primary metagenome ERZ791753 (study PRJEB30046, sample SAMN00792026) | human gut metagenome | study: EMG produced TPA metagenomics assembly of the A metagenome-wide association study of gut microbiota in type 2... | reverse complement strand
GGAGTATTTGGTTTTCATACTCCACCAGCATACTGATATAGTACTTTCCTGATGGCGTCTTGCTGATGGTAACGGTCTTTATGATACTGTTCTCCGGCAAGGGACGATGTTGGCATAATTTCACCCAACCGACTTTCGGCAGTTTCACCTTATGCCCCTCGATTCGGACAGAGCCTTTCTGGTTGTTCGTGGAATACGAAGCACGACGATTCTTCTTGGACTTGAAGCGCGGCTTGCCGAAATGCTTGCTATCATTCCAAAAGTTATTATAGGCCTTATTCAGGTTCATTTGGGCATTGGCAAGGGCTAAACTATCCACTTCTTTTAGCCAAGGGAATGCTTCCTTGTACTGCGCAGGCGTGTTATGTAGCTTTTTGCCTGTTTCCTTGTAATAGTCAAGGCGGTCACTCAACATTTTATTATAGATGAATCGGACACAGCCGAAGGTCTTGGCAAACATCATTTTCTGTTCCGTTGTCGGATAGATTCTGTATCGGTATGCCTTATTCACTATCATCACCTGCCTTGACTTTCTATATACTTGCGAATTGTCTCTATAGGAGCGCCTCCGGTTGTCAGCAGACAATAGCTTCTTGACCAGAACATGTCCTTCCATAGCTTACACCTAACCTCGGGGAAGTATCTCTTTATGAGCCTTGAGCTGGCACTTTTATAAGCGTTGACAAATTTCGATATCTCTGTATTAGGATGGGCACGAAACATAATATGTACATGGTCTTGGTCGTGGTTCCATTCTTCCAAAGTGATATTATATGATGAACCTATGCGGACAAATATATCTTTTGCATATTGGCTCATTGGGTCAGAAAATACTTTGCGGCGGTACTTCACCACCAAAACAAGATGGTAATAGAGCAAGAACACTGAATGGTTGTTACTGTCTAATTCCATAGTATAATCAGTCCTTTCTCTCTTACTACTGATTATACTGCAAAACAAATTATGAAGCAATTGTCTTTCTGAGGGCATCAAGCCCTCAGAAAAACCTGCAATTCATCTCACCGCCTAAAGAGGCGGGAGACTTCTTGCAGAATCAGGTTAAATATGTGAAAAATGGCAGTTTGTTGACGTAAAGTAACTTCATGATATACTAAAGATGGTTTTATCTTTATGGTTTCTATGCAAAGGGGGATTCATCATAATGAAAAAAACGCCTGTTATCTTCACCGGTCATGGCAGTCCGATGCTGGCTATCGATGAAAACGACTTGACGCGCGAAATGCAGCGCGTCGGCGCAGACGTTCTAACCAGTGAGGACAGACCGAAAGCCATCCTGGCCATCTCGGCCCATTGGTATGTCCCAGGCACGTATATCCAGAGTGCCGACAAGCCGCGTCAAATCTACGACATGTACGGCTTCCCAGAAGAGCTCTATCAGCTCCAATACCCAGCCAAGGGCTGTTCGGAACTGACCCAGGACGTCTGCCAGCTTTTGGGCAATGACGTTACTATCGACGATTCATGGGGTATCGATCACGGAACATGGAGTGTTATGGTCCACATGTTTCCCGACGCGCCCATCCCAGTCATCCAGCTTTCTGTAAACAGCATGTTTACACCGGACCAATGCTTTGAACTCGGCCAGAAACTCGCCCCGCTCCGCGAAAAGGGCTACCTCATCTGGGCCAGTGGCAACATCGTCCACAACCTGCGCCGCGTCGAATGGAACAAGCGCGGCGGCTCCGAAGCAGCCAAACACTTCAACCAGGATATCGTCGATAATGTCATCGCCGGCAACATCGACAACGTTATCCACTACGAAAACCACGAACACGCAGCCTACGCCGTGCCGACACCGGAACACTACCTGCCCCTGCTCTATTGCCTGGGCGCCGCCGGAACGGATAAAGCTACACCATTCAATAATACCTGCACCTTAGGATCCATGGCTATGACCGGATTCGTCTGGGCGTGAAAAAAGGGCTTGTCATCATACGACAAGCCCTTTTTGAGTTGTTAGTGGCTAGTGGTTCGGGGTTAGCGGATAGTTTTAAATTTAAAGGTTTTCTCTGCAAACTACAAACTCTGTGCTACAAACTATAAAGTAAACGGGGCCTCGCATGATGACAAAGTTCTTCGTGCGACAGCCCCTTTTATAAATTCAACGCGGTCCCATAAACCGATTGCCGTTAAGGTGAATCATGTGATCTGGTTCATCGGCAATCCAAACTTCGGTTTCCCAAGCTAAGTCCGCCACAAAGCGTTTGTAGACGGTTACATCAGGAAAAGCGGTAACATAGATTTTCCCGCTCGTGACCTGCTGAGTCATAGCTTCCAATTCTTGTAAGCGTTTAGAGCTCATAGGACCCACGGAGGTCACGGCTTCAACAAAGTAAATCCAGTCGACGTCCTTGCAATACAGGATGACATCGGGCAACTTATCATGTTCTGTCAGAGCAATTCCTAATTGTTTCAGTAACGTCTGGTTTTCCACTAAGTTTTTATTAGTCGTATCACCAACATACAAGCAAATAGCCCCTGGTGCAAAGCGCGGTGCAAATTCTTCCAAGATAGCTTTTTGTAAGGCATTATGCTTACCTGGTGAAAAAGTATAGGCCGTCTCATTAATCATGACTGGCATTTTCTGAACGTTTTTTTTCGATGCGTAAATGGAAATCAGTGATTCGTGAACATCAGTAAATTCTTTCAAAGATGGTTCCCATAAATCGGTGTGAAAAGTCTGCAAAAGGCGGACTGTTTCCTGAGTCAACCGATAGCGATAGTTGGGACTATTCGTCGCTTTTCCATTATCTTCAATCAAAGCGGCATTGCGAAAATGATGCATAGCCTGCTTTCGGAACGTTTCCCGACTATTCTCTGCATAATCAACTTCATAATTCAAATTAACGAACTGAATTATATCGTGAATACGAATCCACTCATTGCTAGCCTGACACCAGTCATCATCAGGCCGTATATGAGCCAAAGCCAGCAAACTCAACGCACAAATAGGCGTTTGCTGGCGTTCGGGCATCCCAATACCTCTAAGAATGGCTTGAGCTTCGCTGATTTTTCCCATGTAAAAATCCCTCCAAGATCTGATTGCACGTTTTTTCTGTTATATCGGATTGCTTCAACAATGCTCGCCCTAGTTCTTCAATAATCGAAATAGCTGGAACAGGCATATGATTGATTTCTGTAGCATTGACCTGCGTAGAACCATTGAGTACCCGGTAATATACATCATAAAGGGTAGAATTGAATAAAACATATAGCCCACATACTACATCTTTAGACAATGTATGGTCCGCATTATCAATGAAATTGATTTTATTCTGCGTGCTTATGGTCTGATATTGCGGAAATTGTTCTGCCAAATAAATACCACATTGTAATCGGCGCTTTTCCTCCTTTGCCGTAAACCGCCTGATAAACAAATAATTAGTATTAGGCTGTACCAAACTTTTCCGGGATGGTACTAAATATTCCCCTTCTTTACCAATCGGAAAGCAAATATGACCGTTTTGTATATGCTGGGCAAAAAAGAGCGGTACGGCCCCATCGACTTCAGTATTCCGCAAAGACTCCCTCTCCCTAAAATCAACAGTCAATCCCGTTTTCATTTTCATACCGAAATCTGGCAGGGTATAGGGAAATGTGTTTAACAAGCAGATAGCGTCCACTTCCCGATGATTAGTCATCAAAAAGACATACTGGTCCGCTCCGGAAACTACAGCCGAATAAGGCAATGAAATCTGCTGTAAATGACGGAAATCACAATTAGATTTAGAAGAAGTGACCAATATATCCGAAGGAACCTGACGCTGTTTCCGTATCTTGACAATCATCGTTTCTTGCAATACCTGTTCGGTATCAAAGACCTTATCCCGACTGGTAAACAAGTGAATCTGTTCAATCACGCCATGACTGAATAAATATTGGCGAAAGCGCTTGAAATACATGCCACTTGTCCAAGATCGGGGAATGATGTAAACCATTTCTCCGCTGTCACAGACATTAAATAACGACATAGCCGCAAAGAGAAAATATAAATTAGGGGCGCCGTAACAGATTGCCGGCATAGCTTTAGCTTCAGGCGCATCTTTTCCGATTTTCATATACGGCGGATTGCCAATACAGAGGTCGCAAGTGACGCCTGATTCTGGGAACAATCCTCCATTGAAAGCATTTTCCTGACTTGTAATATAATTCAAAGTGCGGAGCTCATAGTCAGCTTTTTTCAAACAATGAGCGGTAATATAACGAAGATTATCCTCTAAAACAGGAATGATTTTTTCGTCTGTTTCATAACATATAAGGTGTACTCGTTCCACTGATGGGATTGCCGAAATACGCTCCAATAAAGCAGCCGTAAGGATACCCGTGCCAGCTCCGGGATCTAATATGGTAATCTCAGGCTGTACAGGGATAGCAAACAGCCCGGCCATGAACCGGGCTGTTTCTATGCTGGTAAAGAATTGACCACTTTTTTTGCGAATCTGTTTAGGCATGGATTCCATGTAGGCCGCCGTTTGTCGAACTACATACTCTAACATAAGCCTTCCTTTCCCCGTATCGTCCCTTTTTCGATTTCAAAGAGATGGATTGTATCTGTTTCTCCAGACAGTTGTTTTTGGACTTCTTCGGCCAGGTGCAACGTGGCATCGGAGCAAGTGAACAGGAAAATCTGTTCTTTTTTGCCCAGAGAGGCCAGGAACTGGATGGCTTCTTTCTGGCGCTGTTCGTCGAAGCGGACGAGGATGTCGTCGAGGATGAGCGGCATCGGTTCGATTTGTTTGGAGAAGGCCATGGCCAGGCTGATGCGGATGGCCAGGTAAATCTGGTCGCCTAGGCCGCTGCTCCACTGTTTTTCCGGGACGCGGCGCTGGCTGCCATCGACGGCAAAGAGCTGTTTGCCGTCCAGGCTGGCCTGCAGGGTATAGCGGCCCTGGGTCATGAGATTGAGGTATTCGCCGGCCTGGCGGATGACGATAGGCTGGCGGACCCGTTCGTAGTATTCCTGGGCCTGTTCCAGCATGTACTGGGTGTACATATTGGTCAGCCAGTCGTCGACGTCGCGGTCCAGTTCGGCCTTGCGGTTCTGTTTGGCCTGCAGGAGCTTGCCGTATTCGTCGCTCTTGGCCATCTGGCTCAGGCGTTCGATGATGCTGCCTCGTTTTTCTGCGACTTCAGCCAGTTTCTTTTCGGCATCGGCGATTTTTTTCTGGTAGTAGTCGCGTTCATCTGTCCAGGTCTTCAAGGTATGGATTTTCAATTCATGGCGCAGTTCGGCCAGGTTCTTCGGCGTCTTGGCGATGAGGCGGATATGGGCTTCCGTCTGGTCATAGACTTCTTTGTACTGGTGGAACTGGCGGAAGCGCAGGACTTTGCTGCGGAATTCACCTTCCGTCTGGGCCCCTGTCGCCTTGAGCAGTTCCTGCTGTTCTTGGACGCGCTGCTGCCGTTCTTCTCCCAGGCTGGCAATCTGACTTTCCCGTTCTTTCTGCTGACGGTCCTGTTCTTTGGCCACTTCAGCCTGGACGCGGATGTCCTGCCACTGTTTGTAGACGTCTTCGACGGTATCCGGGGAAACGGCCTTCTTGACGCCGACTTCCCGGAAAATCTGTTCCGCTGTGTCGCTCCAGCGGGAAATGGCGCCTTTCAATTCCAGCTTGCGCCGCTTCCAATCAGCAGCGGCCGTCGTGACTTCATGCCACGTATCCCAGGCTTCTTTGGCTTTGGCCACATCGGCTGTATCCAGTTTGCTGAAACTATTTTTATCTCGCCAGCCGTCCCAGGCCGTTTCACAGGCCAGGAGCTGTTTTTTGCAGGTATTGCCATCGGACTGCCATTTTTCATAGATGGCGTCGTACATGACTTTCTGTTCCTTCTGCCAGGCATTCTTCGTTTCCCGCGTCTGCCAGTCCAGATACTGCTTGCGGACGGCGTCCAGTTCCTGGAGCCAGCGTTCATTCGATTCGTCCGTACTGAGGGTCATTTCCGCTTCTTTGGCTAAGTCGCCGATCTTGCGGTTGACGCCTGCCAGCCGGCCTTCGATTTCTGCGATTTTCCGGGGGACCCGGTCGGCACCGGTACTCTGACGGACCAGGGAAATGATGGCGATGACGACACAGGCAGCGGCACCGCCGAGGCCCAGGGTCGAATCGAAGTGAGCCAGATAGACAGCGGCGACGCAGAGAGCCGCCAGGACCAGGAAAGCGATGCCGACGAAGGTAAAGGCCTTCGACGAGCCAGCCGGTTCGTTCTTCAGCCATTCCAGCTGTTCCTGTATCTTCTGGCGTTCCATGACGACGTTCTGGATCGTCGCTACGGCCGTCCCGATGACGTCCCATTCGTCCTTGGTCTTTTCAGCCGGCCCGTCTTCGCCGCTGGCACCGGAAACATTCTTGGGCTTGTCGGCCTGCCATTTCTCTAAATCCTGACGGCTGTGGTCGAGGGCAGCGGCGGCCGAAATCCCCTGAGTCCAGTTGACGGCTGCCGGAATATCCTTACCATCGGTCCAGGACTTGAGCAGGTCGGCTTGTTTCGTGCCTTCAAATTCCCAGTCCATTTCCTTATCTTCATGGTCCGAAAGTTCTTCCAGCCCCTGCTTCCATTCACCGACATGGTGAGCCATGGCGTCGAGCTGGGGGCCGCAGGCCAACCAGCGGTTCCACGATTCCTGGAAGGCCGGGCCTTTACGGCTCGTCGCCTTGAGCTTGCGGACCTGTTCGTCAATGGCCTTGATGTTCTGTTCCAGCTCGGCCCATTTCTGCGCGCCATCAGCCGGGAACTGGGATACATCGGCCAGGGCCTGCATATGCTGCATGGCGTCCTGGCCGCGTTTATAGACATCCCAGGAAGCGATAGGCATGGAAATCCGTTCGATCTGCTGCTTCGATTCTTCGATATCCAGGCGGATGCGGTTCTCGATTTCATGCGTCGTCTGTTCCGTTTCCTGCAGGCTGGCGAATTCATCTTCATCGTAGGCCATGCCGGTAATGCGGCGGTCGAAGTCCTTCTGCTCGTTGAGCAGGGCATTGATGGGTTTCTTGCCCTGCGGCGAAGCGACCAGGAGGTCACCCATATGCTTGGTCACTTCGCTGCGGGCCAGGCCCATGCCGATGCCGCCTTCGATGCTGAAGAAATGGCTGCGCACGGCTTCATTGGACAGGATTTTGAACCCTTGCAGGTCTTCCAGGCCCATGGCAAAAATCGTATCATACGTCTGACGGTCCAGGCCGTGCCACCACAGATTCGCTGGCTCTTCCTGTACTTTTTCCTGGCCGTCTGACAGGAAATATTCTTTTTCATTGCGGACGATGCGGTATTCCTTTCCGTCTTCCCGACGGATGCCCATGCTGCCGAAATAGCCCTTCCAGTCTCCGCGCAGATAGCCGAAGAACATGGAGCGGACATATTTCATGAGCGTCGTCTTGCCGCTTTCGTTGCGGCCATGCATGACGATCAGGCCGTGTTCCGGCGGATTCCAGCTCACATTATGGTAAATCCCGAAATCATCCAAATGCATCTCTGTAATCTTCATACTGCTTAACCTCTTCTATGTTCCAGCAATTTCTGTACGCCCAGCCACTTGGCTTTCTCGAACGTTTCCAGCAGGCGCTGGTCCGTCAGGGCCCTTCCATAGGCCCCGAGGCGTTCAAATTCCGGGCGGCTCATGAGAATATCCCGCAGCGCCTTGGCCCTTTCTTCAGGAGCCAGCTTTTCCAGCTTGTCGAAGACATTCAAGTAGTCGCCGACGGAGTCGGGCAGTTTACTTCGTTCGTCCATATTCATCTTGGGACGGGCCAGGTTACGCAGGCGTTCGACCATGACGAAGGCGTATTTCCCCTGTTCTTCTTCACGCCAGCTTTCCAGCCAGTACTGCGTCGCTTCCGGATTGTTGAGGACGTGGTACATACTGCCGGAACCGGTGAAATTGACCGTCAGGAACGTCGGCTTGCCGATATCACGGCGCACTTTTTCCTTGGCGAAGCGGACGGACTCGCGCAATTCCGACACCGATTCGATGCCGTCGATGGCGAGGTCGATGCTTTCCCAGCGGACGATGCTCGTGTCGATGAATTCCAGGTCCGTCGTCCCATACGGTCCGACTTCGACGTAATAACAGCCCCGCGGCCCCGTTTCCGTACAATCGAGGCCCTGCGGGTTGCCGGCATAGACGACATAGGGCTTTTCGCAGAGTATCTCATGCTTGTGGATATGCCCGAGGGCCCAGTAATCCATGCCACATTCTTTCAAATCTTCCAGGGTGCACGGCGCATATGTCGAATCCCGGCTGCCCACCTGGGTATGGAGCATGCCGATGGAAAAACGGTCGCCAGCGGCGCGGTTGAATTTCCAGGCCAGATTGTCCCGCTGTTCGCTCTTGGCATAGCTCTGCCCGTAAATGGCCGCTACTTCTTCGCCATCTACGACCAGGGGGACCCGTTCGACAGCATCGGTCGGAAACACGTGGACATTGGGCGGATAGGGAATCTTCGCCTTCCACGCTTCGAGCGGATCGTGATTGCCCAGGACGGCAAAGACCTGGATGTTATTCTGTGCTAATTTATGTAAAAGGCGCACGTAATCGAGCTGTGCCGTCAAGTTGTGATCGGCACTGGTGTAGACATCGCCGGTGATGAGGACAGCGTGGACCCGTTTATCAATGGCCATCTGGACGATTTTCTGGAACGCCCGGACCGGCGCTTTCCCGACGATGCGCTGCCACCGTTCATCAATAGCGGAGAGGTTATGGAAAGGGCTCCCTAAGTGGAGATCCCCGCATTGAATAAAACGCAAACTTTTCGCCATTAGTATCCTTCTTTCTCTGACCACGCTCCATGCAACGCCGCTACGGCATCGCGGAGCCTGCAGGTGGGAATTTTTGAAAATGACAGGAGAAATTCTTTATCCGTTTCCTGCGACGGTGTTTCATAAAAAGACTGCATGGACAAGACACGGCAGCCCTGCCGTTCCGCCCGGCGGCGCAGTTCTTCTTCCGATAAGCGGCTGTGCAGGCGGATATGGCAGTATACGCCGGAAACCAGCCGCCCTACGACGATATCCGGGCCAAAGGCTTCGACTAAGAGCCGGCCTAAGAGCTCCCCTTTTTCCTGGTATTCCTTGCGCAGGCGCCGTACCTGACGGGCCAGTTCGCCGCTCTCGATATATTCCGCCAGCACGCACTGCTCCGGAACCGACGCGCCCTGGCGGAACAGGCTGCGCCGCTGTTCGTAAAGGGGCATGAGCTGAGGCGGCAGTACCATATAGCTGAGGCGGATGAAAAAGGGCAATACCTTGGACAAGGCCCCCATGTAGACGACGCGGCCGTAGCGGTCCAGGCCCTGCAAAGCCGGGACGGGGCGGCCATAATAGCGCAGCTCGCTGTCGTAATCGTCTTCGATGATCAAGCCATCCGTCTTTTCAGCCCAATGCAGCAAACGATGGCGGATGCCGGCGGGCATGACCGTCCCCGTCGGGAACTGATGGGACGGGCTGACGTAGACCAGGCGGACGCCGCTGGCTTCCAGGGCATCGACGTGGAGCAGGCCGCCGCTGATGGGGATGGGCACGATGGAATAGCCGCTGTTGCGGAAAATCTCCCGGCCCAGGCGGAAGCCCGGGTCTTCGACGCCGATGCAGGCATATTTATCGTGAAGCAGATTGGTCAGGACGCCAAGAAGAGAAATCGTCCCGGCACCGATGATAATCTGCGACGGCTCTGCATGGACGCCGCGCGTTTCATAGACGTAACGGCTCAGGGCCCGGCGCAAATCGGGGACGCCCTGGTCATCATTGGCCGCCAGCAGCCGGTCTGGCTCCGATAAGATCCGATTCATATATTTCCGCCATATGTCGAGGGGAAAGCGTTCCAAAGCCATGTCGCCACTGGCGAAGTCATAGGCATAGACAGGGCGACGGCTGGCTTCACGCAATACGGGCGCAGCAGCCTCTTCGGTCCGCGCTTCCAGGCCCCCCAGGGAGGCCACTTCATAGCGGGCCTTATGGCGGCGCAGGATGTAGCCTTCACTGGCCAGCTGGTAGTAGGCCTTTTCGACGGTCATCTTGCTGATGCCCGCAGCCTGGGCCAGTTCACGGACCGAGTCGAGGCGCATGCCGGCTATCATCCGGTGCTCTTCGATTTCCCGGCGATAATATTCATAGATTTGTACGTAATAGGGTTTGCTGATAGATTTATCGAGTTGCAGCATCGTGACCTGGCGCCGTCTCCTTTCCCTGAACTACAGATATGGTGGAAATATCTCTGCAATATTATATTGTACCGAAAAAACGTGGCCGTGGCTAGTGGTTCGTGGTTCGTGGTTCGTGGTTCGTGGTTCGTGGTTCGTGGCTCGTGGTTCGTGGCTCGTGGCTAATGCGCCATGGCCGCTGCGACGGCGGCGCCGACCAAGGGGCCGTCCTGGATGAGTACCGGGTCGACGGGGATCTGCTTGTCCCGGCTCACGCCTTCATTCTGGCAGGCCTGCATGGCATCTTCCATCATGAACAAGGCGCCGCGGACGTGTTCCAAGAGGCTGCCGTCGACGGCCACGGACTGGGCCGGAACGGCCTCGCCGCCATAAAGATGGCGCAGGATGCCGCAGCTCACGGCGCCGGCCAGCTGGGCAGCGCGGACGAAAATGGCGGCGCCGATATTGCGGACAGGCCGCACCTCATCGGGCCGCACGATGCGCTTCCACAGCTGGCCCATCTTGAGCCGGCACTGCAAATCATTGTCGCAGCTGATGATGTCATTCATAGTGGCTGTGGAAAACACCGGGAGCTGGCGAGTCTTGAAATAAGACAGCAAGGTCTGCCGGAAGATTTCCGCTGCATAGGCACCGCCTGTCATCTTTTCCATCCGATGCTGACCGGGCTGGGCCGACAGGGCGTCGACCGCCTTGTCCCAGCGATTGCGTATGAGGCCGCCATAGTCGCCGGCTTCCAGATTGACGATCATATCCCAGGCCGGCTCATAGTAGCAGGCGTTGAAGCCCGTCCCACAGACGAGGCCCAGGCGGACCCGTTCCAGCGTATACGCTGCCGACAACAGCAGGGCCGTCGTGTCATTGACCAGGGCCACCGGTTCGACAGCCCTAAAGCCCTGACGGGCCAGGGCCTGTTTGAGCATGGCGTTGACCCATTCGCCTTCCACACCGGGAACGGCAATTTCTTTCGACCACGACAGGAGCCGGCCATCGCGCAGGTCCTGCCGCTCTATAGCAAAGGAAAAGGTATGGCCCAGGGTATAGGCCTGCTGCCCATGGGCAACCTGACCGACGAGGCGGGCCAGGAAATCGAAAAGCTCCCCAGCCGTCGTCGCCGAAGAGAGATAGTCGTACTGGCCAGGCAGCCGGAGCGGCTGGCAGACCTTCTTTTCGATGAGGTAACAGTGCCGGCCCAACAGGCGGATCCGCGCAGCCCTTGCGTTCGTACCGCCGAAATCCAGGGCCAGATAGACGCCGTGCTCATCACCGCCAGGCAGGGAAACATGCGACTTCAGGGCCGATACGGTCGCCCCGGGCTGGCCGCGCAGGGCCCGTTCCATATCGGCGGCAAAATCGCGGGAAATCTGCTGCAGCCGCTCGTCGGTCAAATAAAAATAGCGGGCAATATTCATCCAGTCCATCCGTTCTTCCATGGCAGTGATCACACCTCTCGTAAAATCATAACTTTATTATACTATAGTTTTTCGGCCTTTGTCGTCTTCCCTTGTCATTTCTCTCAAGCCAGTTCCTTATCAACAGTTGACTTTTTGTGACAATAGGCTATAATCATAGGCAGAGTGAGACCGAACCACAAGGGTCGCACGAAGGGGTACACCACCTTGGGTGTAATTCTTCGTGCGACCCTTTTTTCATTTGAGAGAAAGGAGGATCCTCCATGGTACGGATCAACGGCAAAGACATCGAAGCGGCCGGCCAGAACCTGCTCGCTTACCTGACCGACCAGGAATATCGTACAGACCGCATCGCCATCGAGCTGAACGGTGCTATCGTATCGCGCAAGGATTACGATAAAGTGACTTTAAAAGACGGCGATTCCATGGAAATCGTACACTTCGTCGGCGGGGGCTGATTCCCTGCGGCAAAGCAGTCATGAACTCATCTATCATTATAAAAGGAGTGTTTCCCAATGGAAAAAAAAGATACCCTGGTCCTTGGCGGCCACGAATTCACATCGCGTTTCATCTTAGGTTCCGGTAAATTCTCTGTCGACCTCATCAAGGCCGCTGTCGAACAAGGCGGTGCCCAGATGGTAACCATGGCCCTGCGCCGCGTCGAAGCCGGCCAGAAAGACAATATCCTCGACTATATCCCGAAAGATGTCACCCTGCTCCCCAATACGTCCAGTGCCCGCAATGCCGACGAAGCCGTCCGCATCGCCCACTTGTCCCGTGAAGTCGGCTGCGGCGATTTCATCAAGATTGAAGTCATGCGCGACTCCAAATATCTCCTGCCGGACAACAACGAAACCATCAAAGCTACGGAAATCCTGTCTAAAGAAGGCTTCGTCGTCCTGCCGTACATGTATCCGGACCTCTACGCCGCCCGTGCCCTGGCTGACGCCGGCGCTGCTGCCATCATGCCTCTGGCTTCGCCTATCGGCACCAACAAAGGCTTGTCGACGAAAGATTTCATCCAGATCCTCATCGACGAAGTCGACCTGCCGGTCATCGTCGACGCCGGTATCGGCCGTCCGTCCCAGGCCTGCGAAGCCATGGAAATGGGCGCCGCTGCTATCATGGCCAACACCGCCGTCGCTACGGCTGGCGACCTGCCTCTCATGGCCAAAGCCTTCGGTGAAGCCATCCGTGCCGGCCGCAATGCTTACCTCGCCGGCTTGGGCCGCGTCCGCGAAACGGCTTCGGCTTCGGATCCGCTGACGGGATTCTTAGGGGACTGAGGAGGAATCGAACATGACGGAAGAAACTAAAACTATCGATCAGAGCAAACTCATCGACCACATGAAATATTTACCGGGCATGGAAGTCATCGACTCGGATATGCTCGACCAGGTCGTCGCCATCCGCAATTCCTTCAACAATGACGACTTCACTGATAAAAACGTCCGCCTGGCCCTGTCGAAAGAACATCTGGATCCGCGGGACTTCATGGCCCTCTTATCGACGGCCGCTGCACCGTTCCTGGAAGAAATGGCCCAGAAAGCCCATCTGGTCACGCGGCGCCATTTCGGCAACAACATCACCATCCTGACGCCGATCTATTTCGCCAACTACTGCGATAACTACTGCATCTACTGCGGCTTCAACTCGCACAACAAGATCAAGCGCGCCCGCCTGACGGACGAAGAACTCCACCGCGAATGTAAGAACATCGCCGATACGGGTATCGAAGAAGTCATCATGCTCACCGGCGAAAGCCCGAAGATGAGCGATATCAAATACATCGGCAACGCCGTCAAGATTGCCCGCCAGTATTTCCGGGTCATCAACATGGAAATCTACCCGGTCAATTCGGAAGACTACAAATATCTCCACGAATGTGGCGCCGACTACGTCACGGTCTTCCAGGAAACGTACAATTCCGACAAGTACGCTACCCTTCACCTGGCTGGCCACAAGCGCATCTTCCCGTACCGCTTCTATTCCCAGGAACGGGCCATCCTCGGCGGCATGCGCGGCGTCGGCTTCGCAGCCCTCTTAGGCCTGGACGACTACCAGAAAGATGCCCTGGCAACGGGGATGCACGCATGGCTCATGCAGCGTAAGTACCCGCATGCCGAAATTTCCCTGTCCTGTCCGCGCCTGTGCCCGATCATCAATAACGATAAGATCAACCCGAAGGACGTAGACGAACGGAAACTGACGCAGATCATCTGTGCCTATCGTCTGTTCATGCCTTACGCCTGCATCGTCGTATCGAGCCGTGAAAGCGCCCGCTACCGCAACGCCATCATGAAAATCGCCGCTACCAAAGTATCGGCCAGCGTCTGCGTCGGCATCGGCGGCCATCTGGAAAATGACGGCTCCGAAATGGGTGACGAACAGTTTGAAATCACTGACGGCCGGTCCTTTGACCAGATGTACTCCGACATCAAGAGCATGGGCCTGCAGCCTGTCACCAGTGAGTATATTTATTTGTAAACCACCTAATGTAATCCATTACCAATCCTATAAAATGCATATGTCAAAAACGGTCCGGGACCCAATCCACCCCGAACCGTTTTTGTCATATATCTTCCCGTTTTAGGGCGTTAAACTCATACAGAGCATTCATTATATTCTATTGGTATAATTGTTGACGTTAGTATGAGATTCATGTATAGTTATATATATAAAATACTCTAATATTCAGGTGATAAATCGTGTTAAAAGTAGCTGCAATTACAAATCACGAATTGGCTTCGACGAACTACTGGGATCAGCTCGAGCAAATCGCCGCATCCGATGTAGATTTCATCGTCCTTCGTGAAAAAAACCTTTCTGAAGAAGAATACACGGACTATGCGAAACGGGCCCTGCGCCTGTGCAGCATCCATCAGAAGACGTGTATCCTCCAGCATTTCGGAAAGGCTGCTATCCGTCTTCATATTCCCCGTTTCCAGTGCTCTCTGCCTTATTTGGAAACCCATTCGTCCCTGCTCTATTACATGACGACCCTCGGCGTCTCCGTACACACCGTCGAAGAAGCCGTCAAAGCCGAACAGCTCGGCGCTACGTACCTCATGGCCAGCCACGTCTTCCCGACAGCCTGCAAGCCGTCGGATCCGCCTATCGGCGTCGACACGGTCAAAGCCATCTGCAAGGCCGTCAAGATTCCGGTCTATGCCTTAGGCGGCGTTACGCCGAAGACCATCTCTCAGCTCCAGGACGTCCCCATCAAAGGCGTCGCCCTCATGTCGGGCCTCATGACCTGCCCGGACGTACCGGGATATTTAAAAGAATTGCGTGCCTAAAGAGAAGGGATGACCGTAATGACCCAGGCTTATATCATCATCGATATGCAGAATGATTTCATCGACGGCGCCCTGGGAAGCGCTCAGGCTCAAGCCGTCGTCCCCCGCATCGAGGCCAAGATCGTGGCCAGCAAAAAGGATGCCGACCAGGAAACGGACCTGATCTTCACCCAGGACACCCACGACGAGGCCTACAGCGAAACCCAGGAAGGCCGGAAACTTCCCGTTCCACACTGCCTGAAAGACACGCGGGGCTGGCGTATCTGCAAACAGCTCTTGCCGTACACCATGTGGGCCACCATCCTGGAAAAGCCATCCTTTGGCTGTCCGGCCCTGGTCGATGAAGTACGCGACTACGACCGACTGGTATTGATGGGCTTGTGCACGGACATCTGCGTCATCGCCAATGCCATGCTGCTCAAAGCCTTCTACCCGGAAAAGGAAATCATCGTCGACAGCACATGCTGTGCCGGTTCCACCCCGGAAAACCACGAAAGAGCATTACAGGCCATGAAAGCCTGCCAAATCGATATTGTATAAAAAAAGGCTTGTCGCACGTGCGACAAGCCTTTTTAAGTTGTTAGTGGCTAGTAGTTAGTGGTTAGCAGATGGTTAAAAATTTAAAACCCGTTTCTACAAACGCTGTCTAAGAGGTTCAACCTCTCCGGCCCTACGGGCCACCTCTCCTATCCGGAGAGGCTTGCCGCCTGCGGCCTGCGGACTGCGACCTGCGGTCCACAAGCTCTTAACTGATGATTCCCGTGATTTCGGCTTTGGTCTGGTTGTTGTTGATTTTCTTTTCATAGCCTTTCAGGACCAGGCAGCCGATGATGCCGCCTGCGATCATGCCGGCAAAGGCCGTCATTTCCGGTTTGACCTGCCATGATTCTCCCAGCAGGTAGCCTGCGACGCCGCAGACGATGATGAGCAGCAATGGGACGCCGAAGCAGATGATGCCCTTGACGCCCATGCCGGCGTCGGGGATGTTGAACTGTACATACTGTCCCTTTTTGGCCCCGATGGGGTTCACAGCATCGATGACGACATTGTCCGCGCACATGCTGTCACTGCACGGCGAATATAGATTATTGCGGTTGGTCTGGATTTTTGCCAGGCCGTTCGGGCAGACTTCTTCGATGACGCCCGTTCCAGTTCTCATAATAAAATACCTCTCTTTTCAGGACTAAAAGCCCAGATTTTCTCCGACCAGGATAACCTTGATGCGGCCCTGGGGCTTGCAGATACGCGTCCGGACGACTTGGGCACAGACGCTGTCCGGCCGGATGCAGTGAGCACACATGCCCGTCTTGGCACAAGGCGTACCGACACCGGGGAAGCGGCCGATATTCTGCGGCGACGCCACGGTGTGCGCCCGTTCGATGCCGGCTTCGACCGTCGGGACGACTTTGTTCATGCCGACGATGGCGATGACCTGTTTCGGCCCGTAGCAAAGGGCGGCGACGCGGTTGCCGTTGCCATCGATGTTGATGAGCTGGCCGTCCTGGACGGCTGCGTTGGCCCCCATGAGGAAGGTGTCACAAAGCAGGGCCTTGCGCATCAATTCGACCCGTTCTTCCGGCGTCTTGGCCGAATCGCGGTCGATGACCGGATTATGTTCCATTACATAAGGCCGCAGGCCGATTTCATTGATGGATACCGAGCCGCCCCAGGATACGACATCCGTTTCCGGGATATACGAGATGGCCTGTTTCAAGGCTTCTTCCTTCGTCGGACAGTATACGGCTTCAAAGCCGCGGGCTGCAAACTTCTTGGCCACTAAAGGCCCTTTAATATCATACATGCGGTGCATCATATCGCTTCTATCCATAGTAACTCCTCCTTTATTTAGCCAGCATCATTTCCGCTTTGGCTTCGGCAGCCGGCGTACCATCAGCGTGGGTAATCTTTCCTTTCATGATGAACAGACGGCCGCGGTGGACTTCCGGCCAGCCTTCGACCTTGACCGTTTCGCCGATGCGTATGGCACTGCGGAAACGGATTTCCAGCCGCGCCGTATAGGCCGGTTTACCGGCAATGCGGAACACATAATCTCCCATGACTTCATCCAGCAGCGTACTCGTCAGGCCTCCGTGCATGCGGTCGCCATAACTTTCATGCTCTGTCTTGGGCGTAAAATAAGCCACGCAGTGATCGCCTTCCATCTTCATGTCCAGCTTCAGGCCAATCGGGTTATCGCGGCCACAGCCGAAACAATGATTCGTATCATAAGCAGTTTCCATCTAATCCCCCCTCCGAATATTCTTCACACTACCTTTATTATACTATACTTGGCAAGCCTTTTCGCTTATTTGAAACGAATTATCATATTAGTATTGACAATCACTTTCAAATAAATTATACTTACAGTATCAAAGCGAAAGGAGCGGCAACCGGACATGAACCTGGATTTCGTCTTAATAACCCACTGTTCACCGACTTTAGCGGGTCTCAAACAGGCATCCCTTCTCTGTCTACCCCGCTTGGACAGCGGCTGTACCTATGATGATATAATTGAAAAGTATAATCATAAATACAATGCAAAAGGCTTGTATTTCCGTATCTTGTACGCCTGTCCCAAACGCACTTTGCTGTATGTATACCGACCGGCCAGGGTCTGGGCCTACGTACAGCAGCGGGACATTTCATCATTTCTGCAGCAATTCGGCTATCAGGACTGCCAGGATATCTCTTCCCTGCTGGACCGTCTTGCCGAACGCTTTGCAGAAGATGGCTGTTTCCCTCATGAATCGGGCATTTTCCTCGGCTATCCCCTAGAGGACGTGTGCGGTTTCATCGCCAACAAGGGAAACCATGCCAAGCTTTGTGGCGAATGGAAGGTATACGGCGACGCCCACGCTGCCGCCCGTACTTTCCATCGCTATACGTGCTGCCGGCAAGACTATTTGAATCGCTTTGCCGTTGGGACAACATTAGACTCGCTCATTGTAGCATAAGGAGGATTTAATCATGGTAGAAATCGTTTATTGGAGTGGTACAGGTAATACAGAAGCAATGGCTAACGAAATCGAAGCAGCCGTCAAAGCTGCCGGTGCTGACGTAGAATCAGTCCGCTTTGAAGATACAAATGTCGATGATGTAGCTAGCAAAGACGTCATCTTGCTCGGCTGCCCGGCCATGGGTTCAGAAGAACTGGAAGACTCTGTCGTCGAACCGTTCTTCACCGATTTGGCTCCGAAATTGAAGGGCAAAAAAGTCGGCCTCTTTGGCTCTTACGGCTGGGGCTCCGGCGAATGGATGGACGCATGGAAACAGCGTACAGAAGATGCCGGTGCCACCGTCATTGGTACGGCCATCGTCAACGAAACACCGGACAACGCTCCTGAATGCAAAGAATTGGGCGAAGCCGCTGCCAAAGCATAAAAATCAGAAAACAACTTCACATTCATTCTCCTCTTAGTAAAAGGGCTTGTCGCACAACGACAAGCCCTTTTACGTGGCTAGTGGCTAGCCGTTAGTGGTTAGCGGATGGCTTTAAATTTTAACGCTAACTGCTAACTGCTGACGGCTTAAAAGAGCTAGTGTTTCGACGATGAACTTGCGTTTACTTTTTGTCAAGTATATATGCGAGATAGGTACGGTTAGACGTAACTCTCATCCTTCTCATTTGCCTAGGGTATGTTAAAATAGGAACGTATTGTCTCATACTTATTTATTCCTATAGTAAAAGGAGGAATTTTATGAAAGACCAAGTCTTTTCCATCTTGCAGGCTGTCGGCCGTAGTTTCATGCTGCCTGTCGCCATCTTGCCGATTGCCGGCTTACTCCTCGGTATCGGGGCTTCTTTCACGAATGCTACGACCATCCAGACCTATGGATTGGAAAGCGTCCTCGGAAACGGCACGATACTCCATTCACTGCTCACCATCATGAGCGATGCCGGCAACATCATTTTCGGTAACCTGCCCATCATCTTCGCCGTCGGCGTCGCCATCGGCATGGCCAAGCAGGAAAAGGAAGTAGCCGCCTTATCGGCGATGATCGCCTTTTTCGTCATGCACGCCTCGACCAACGCCGTCCTCAAACTGACTGGCAAAGTATTGGCCAATAACACCGTATCTCCCGATGTCCTGGAAGGTACGATTGCCAATGTCTGCGGCATCATGTCCCTTCAGGAAGGCGTCTTCGGCGGTATCATCGTCGGCATCGGCGTCGCCTACCTGCACAACCGCTATCATAAAATCGTACTGCCCAATGCCCTGTCCTTCTTCGGCGGGTCGCGCTTCATCCCCATCATTTCCACCGTCGTCTACATGTTCGTCGGCATTGCCATGTATTTCGTCTGGCCTGTCGTCCAGAGCGGCATCTTCGCCCTCGGCGGCCTGGTCACGGGTACGGGCTACATCGGCACCTTGATTTTCGGCATCATCAAGCGGGCCCTCATCCCCTTCGGCCTGCATCACGTCTTCTACCTGCCCTTCTGGCAGACCGGCGTCGGCGGTTCGATGATGATCGACGGCAACCTCGTCCAGGGCGGCCAGAACATCTTCTTCGCCCAGCTCGCTTCGCCTAACGTCACTCACTTCAGTGCTGATGCAACCCGGTATTTCTCGGGCGAATTCATCTTCATGATTTTCGGTCTGCCCGGCGCCGCCCTGGCCATGTACCGCACGGCAAAACCGGAAAAACGCAAAGTCGCCGGCGGCCTGCTCTTATCGGCAGCCCTGACGTCCATGTTCACGGGCATCACGGAACCGATTGAATTCTCCTTCCTCTTCGTCGCACCGATGCTCTTCTACGTCCAGGTCGTCCTGGCCGGTGCCGCTTACATGATTGCCCACATGCTGAACATCGCCGTCGGCCTGACCTTCTCTGGCGGCCTGTTGGACCTGTTCATCTTCGGTATCCTGCAGGGTGAAGCCAAGACCAACTGGATGTACATCATCCCGGTCGGCATCATCTACTTCTTCCTCTACTACTTCATCTTCACGTTCCTCATCAAGAAGTTCGACCTCAAGACACCGGGCCGTGAAGACGACGATGTGGAAACGAAACTCTACACCAAAGCCGACGTCAAAGCCCGTGACGCCGCAGCCAAAGCCGGCGACGGCGAGGCTGCCACGGACGTCGTCAGCCAGGCCATCACCCGCGCCCTGGGTGGTACCAAGAACATCACTTCCGTCGACTGCTGCGCTACGCGCCTGCGCTGCTCCGTAGCCGATTCGGCATTGGTCAACGATGCAGCCCTGAAAGCCACTGGCGCTGTAGGCGTCATCAAGAAAGGCCAGGGCGTCCAGGTCGTCTACGGCCCGCAAGTCGCCGTCATCAAGGCCAACCTGGAAAGCTATCTGGCAACAAACCCGGTAGACGGCCCTATCGAAGCCGTACCGGCAGCGGAAACGGTTCCGGCTGAAGAAGCGCCGAAAGCCCAGGAAACACAGACTGAACCGGAAACAGATGCTGAAAAGCATTACTTCAATTCGCCCTTCACCGGCAGCCTCCATCCCATTACGGAAGCCCCGGATGAAGCCTTTGCCGGCAAAATGACAGGCGACGGCTTCTTCGTCTATCCGACAGACGGTATGGTCTATGCGCCGGAAGACGGAACAGTCACCTTCGTCTTCGATACGAAACACGCCATCGGCATGACCACGGCAGACGGCGTAGAATATCTCCTGCACATCGGCATCGATACGGTCAAGCTCGAAGGTAAAGGCTTCAACGTCTTCGTCGAAAACGGCCAGGAAGTCAAGAAAGGCGATAAACTGATGGAATTCGACGACGAATTTATCAAGGCCAACGCCCCGTCTGACGCCTGCCTGTGCATCTTCACCGACCTCGAAGACGGTCAGGAAGTCCACCTGGCAGCCGACGGCAACGTAAAAGCCGGCGACCAGGCCGTCTGGTTCTAATGTATAAAACCGCAGGCCGCAAGTCGCAGGCCGCAGGCAAGCCTCTCCTGATAGGAGAGGTGGCCCGCAGGGCCGGAGAGGTTGAACCCTTCAGTCAGCTGCGCTGCCTGCTCTCCTCATAAGAGAGCCAACGGGCCGTAAGCCACGAACCCTTACAAAAAAGGCGCTGTCGCGATGCGACAGCGCTTTTTTTAGCAGTTAGCGGCTAATGGCTCTCCCGGGATTCCCACATGGCCCGCGACGGGCCGCCCACGTGCGGACCCTGCGACTAACCACTAGCCACGAGCCACTAATACAGTTTCTTGTAAATGCCGTACACCTTATCATAATCGAGGGGCACAAAGCTGTGCTTCATGAGACGCTGCTGATTTTCGATGACCGATTTAGCAAATTCCGGCAATTCTTCTTCTTTGACGCCGTATTCATGGAGCGCTTTCTTGGGCAGGATGACGTTGAGCAGTTTTTCCAGTTCTTCATAGACGTGTTCCGGTTCACAGCCCAGGATATCGGCAATGAAACGGTTCAATTTCGCGATTTCGCCGTCCGATTTGATGGACATGTAGCAATTCATGACGCCTGTGAACATGGCGTAGTTCGATTCACCATGAGGTACATGATACTTTGCCCCCAGAGGATAGCTCATGGCATGGACAGCGGCGCAGCCAGGGACACTGAAAGCGATGCCGGCCCAGTTACTGGCCAGGAGGAAATCCTTCATAAGCGGGATGCGCGCTTCCGGACCGTGGTCGCGGATCTGCAAATAGCCCTTGAGGATGAGTTCAATGGCGTTATAGCTGAAAACGCGGAAGCTGGCGCTGGAATCCGGAGACAAGGCCGATTCGACAGCATGGACGAGAGCATCGATGGAACTGGTCGCAAAGACCTTGAAAGGCAGGGTCTTCAAGAGCTGCGAAATGAGGACCGCTTTATCGGCATAAAGCGCATTGTCGGCAATACCCTTCTTCGTGTTACGGCTGACCAGAGCCATGACCGATACATTGGTGACTTCACTGCCCGTCCCGCACGTCGTCGGAATGAGGATGAGTTCCTTTGCCTTTTCCACAGGAATCTTGCCATCGAACAAATCGAGGACCGGGCTGACCTGCTTCAAGATGAACAACTTGCACAAATCCATGACCGTGCCGCCGCCGATACCGATGATGCGCTTCACATCCTTGGGCATATCTTTATAAATGGCTTCTGCCATTTCATCAGACGGTTCACCCATGCCATACTTTTCCTGGAACAAGACATGGCACGTAAGGCCTAAATCCTTGAAATTCGGGTCGAAGATATACTGATTGGTAATGATCAGGTCATCAGCCCCGACCTGCAGGTCTTCCACAAATTCCCGGCACGTATCGTAAGAGTAAATCGTCGGTTTCAACTGTAATTCAATCATTTCATTAACTCCTTTCTAATGGGTAATGCACTCACCGCCTTTAGTGTAACAAAGATGGAAACAGTTTTGCAAGATACAGGAGGCCCGTGATATAATAAACCTGTCCTGGGGGAGGATGGGTTCTGGTGTTCCCTCTGGTCTTCAAAACCAGCATGGGGAGTTAACAGCTTCTCAGGTGGGTTCGATTCCCACACTTTCCCGCCAAAAAAAAGCGCTGTCGCACGAAGACAGCGCCTTTTTACGTTGGTCGTAGGTCGTTCGTCGTTGGTCGTACGGGATTAAAAATCCCCCATCACGATGAACGATGAACTACGAACGAAAAACTCTTAAGTCTACGGAATCTCGCATGATAGCAGAACCCTTACTTTTTCTTTTCCTCTATCTGCTTTGTTTCATCCGTATTGACGGCTTCCTTGAATTCACGGAGGCTCTTCCCCAAAGCCCGGCCGATGGTCGGCAGTTTCCCCGGTCCGAATACGACCAGGGCGATGACTAAAATGAGCAGTAATTCCGGTGCGCCTAAGCCAAACATGTCCTTCCTCCTATAATGCCATTACTTCTTCACATGCCTTCATGATACCCTTATCCGCAGAGGATGTCAATGAACGCGGGAGGGGAAGAAACGTTGGGCTACTGAGCACGAAGAAATTTACTATAAGAAAAATGAAAAGGAAACGCGCATGATAGTATATTCCTTCATACGCGATTCCTTATCTATAAGCTTACTGATTGGCCTTACACGTTTCCATTTCTTTTACCTGGATATTTCGGACTTCACGACGGATGGCTTCTTCCTGGCGGTATGCTTCCGGATCGTCTTCATAGAAAACATAGAAATTTGGATCTACTGTACCGACTCCCATATAACGAGCTTTATAATCTTTGAATAACTGCCAGAATTTATTCCTTAAGATAAACAAAGCTAATAAGTTAGTAAATACAGGCGCAATTAAAGTAATGTTGACAATAGTCCAGAATAGTTCAGGCCCATTCCCAGTCAAAACGATGGATGATACAATAATGATATTAGGAAGCGGATAAATATACCGAAAGATACTGATAATTCTGTCACGAAGGTGCGGTTTCTTCCGTAAGCCATGATTGATAACCGATACGTAATAGGCAAACCAGCCCGTTGTTGTCGTCAGGCCGAATAACAAGGCGATAATGCCAAGAAAAATGTCGCCACCATAACCAAAAACACTTTCATAGGCATTGATGGTCAAGGTTGCCCCTTTAACGCCAGTAGACCAAGCCCCAGTTGACAAGACAACCAATGCCGTAATTGTACAAACAACAATGGTATTTACAAAAACATCAAAGGACCCCCATAAGCCTTGGCGAACGGGATGAACCGTATCTGCCGACCCATAAATAAAAGGAGAAGAACCTTGCCCGGCTTCATTAGAGTTAATCGAGCGGGCTACACCATCACCAATGACTTTGGCAACAGCAGCACCTGTAAAACCACCTGTAGCTGCAGTCCCGGTAAAGGCATCATGAAAAATAGAATACAACACATCAGGAATAACCTGATAATTGATAGCAATGATGACCAAGCCGCCAAGAACGACGAGGACACACATAAGCGGAACAACTTTTGTTGCAAAAGCAGCAATACGAGGGACACCCCGGAAAATAATATAAAACAGGAATGCCGAATAAATCAAGGTAACCACAATCATGTTCATGCCGAAAGATTTATTAAGGATTTCGGCAATCGTGAAAACCTGCGATCCACCCAAGAACTGCGCTACAAAACCAATCCCAAAAGCGATAGCCAAGCCTTTAGCAAATTTAGCATGATGCATCTGTCGGCCAATGCCTTTTTCTATAAAATAGGTAGCACCACCATAATATTCACCTTTTTCATTCCTTGAACGGAAATGACAGCTAAGAGCTGTCTCTACACATTTAATCATCATACCACAGAAGGCCCAGACCCACATCCAGAACACCGCTCCAGGTCCACCAGTAGCCACTGCAGTGGCAACACCACCAATACAGCCAACGCCGACACTGCCGCCAATAGCGATACAAACGGCTTCAAAGGGAGATACGGTCCCTTTTTCTTTTGTCGTCTGCTCTTTTTTTGAGCTGAATACGGTATGACGAAGGATGTGCCCAAAGTGGACAACAGGAAATAAACGGGATTTTATGAAAAAGTATAGTCCAATCCCAACGATAAAGGTTAGAAACGGTATATCCCAGAAAAAGTCATTAATACTGTTTAATATGTGAGCCAGCATAGTGCTCCCCCCTCTGTTGAAATACGAAAATACGAGTTTATATTGTATACCCCCTTGTATACCTAAACGTATTCTTTTGTAAAATTGCAACAGATAAACTATTAAAGGCCTTCACTACTTACTGTTTACAAATACCATTTTAAACTTTATCCCCAATACAAAGTCAATATCTTTTTAATGAATAAATCGTTTTATTTTTAAAATAGTTCTGTTTTTATGTTTTATTTCAAATATAATTTAAGTATGGTTATATTATTAGAGCCGATAGCTACGATTTACATGTTTGACTTAAGTGATAATACTTCTGAGCTAATTCTCGAAATTTTCTCATATTCCATTCATAATCATTAGGTAAAGCCGTTTCATAAAAATTTCCCAAACGCTGATAATACTCATTACAAGGATGCAACTCAGCCACCCGCATTAATTGTCCCAAAATAAAAGAGAAATGCTCAAATAATTCTCGCTTATAAGGAAAATGCTGTAAATCAAAACCATATATTTCATAAAGAGCAAAAGGCGTTTTTAAGCAGCCTACCTGCAGGGCACGCAAAAAATATTGTTTAGCCTGTACTGCATCAAGGTCCTGATAAATAAGTCCCAAAGCATGCAACGCATCGCCACATTGATTGCCCAAACTCCTGAACAGTGAAATAGCTTCAGGTATATCGCTCTCAATTCCCCATCCATGCATATAACATTGGCCTAAAAAATAGGTTTCGTAGTCTGACTTAAAAGGAACAGCATGGCACATAAATCGAGAAAAATATTGCTTGGCTTTATCTAAATCTTTTTCACAGCCGTAACCAAAAAAAGCCGCTTCACCTAACCGATACCAAGCGCAAATAACATGGGCATCGGCTGCTTTAATAAACCATTTAAAAGCCACCCTATAATCTTTCAATCTTCTTTGATATTCTGCATAATCAAAGGCTTCCGGCCCATTCTCAGGTTTATGAGTATCCCAGAAAACCGTATCCGCTTTTGCCTTATCATGTAAATAGTTCGTATACCGACTCATATCTATCCCTCCTAAAATCCTCTAGCCGCACAAGGACCAGAACTGCAAATACCACATCCCTGTTCCGTATCACGCACATTTTTCCCGTCTAAATAAGCATTACAGCGGAATCTATTCCAACCAACTTTAGTAATAGCTCCGCTAGGACAATGTTGTGCACAAAAAAAACATTGTCCAGTTTTATAGTACAGACAGTATGATGATTTAGGCCGAGCAGAAGGTTCTAATTTCTTATCGATAATCAAACTATTTAAACGACCGGCACAGCCCGATTTAGTAATAAGCAAGCGATTTAATCCAAATGTCCCAATTCCTGCAATAACGGCTGATGTCTTATGTGGCCATTTAGCCGTCAATTCTATATCATTATAATTATTAGTTGGTGGCTCCATGGCTGACATGATACCAAATTCGGCTCTAAGTTTTACTTGTAAGATCTTAGCAATATGATCCAACAAATCATTGAGCATTAAATAATTGTCAGACCATGCTTGCACAATATTTTTACCTGCACGCAAAGCCTGAATGACTTGCAAGGAATGAGGCAAGAAAAAAACAACAACCGTCTGCGCTCCTATCAATAAATCAGTCGGCAAAAGCTGCGGATTCCCGATTCGCTGACTCATCTCGGCATATAATGGGTCTTGGACTGAGGCATAGCCAACAATAGGTTGCCGGATATACTGTGTATAAGGGGCCGTCTCCTCTTGAATAATAGTTTCAATACGTTCTTTTACTGTGTCCATATAAATCACCGCCTAAATCGGAAAAGCCCCTTGAAGCCCTGTATAGCAGGGCTAAAGGGGGTTGTTTCCGGATTTTGTAATGATTAATCAAAAACTTTCAAAGCATTCGTGAAATCGGCAATAAGGTCCTCTGCTTCTTCAATGCCTACCGAAACGCGCATCAATCCATAAGAAATACCCATTTCTTTCAACTTATCTTCAGGCACATGCATATGGGAAGAATGAAGTGGGTGAGATAAGGTAGTACGGACCCCACCTAATGTCGGTGCATAGTGAGCTAATTCCAACTGATCCATAAAAGCACTGATTTTTTCCGGATTATTTGGCATTTCAAAACTCAGCATCCCCGTAATTTCATCACCACTGCGAAACATTTTTGTGGCTAAAGCATATTCGGGGAATGAAGGCAGTGAGGGGTGATTGACATGGAGTACATGGGGATTTTCTTCTAATGCTTTAGCTAAAGCTGCTGCATTTTTCATCTGTTTCTTGATACGCAAGTCAGCTGTCTTCAAGCTGCGATAGATGAGATAAGAGGTCATAGGAGCGCCCGATGTGCCGGTAAGCATACGCATTTCATGAATTTGTTCAAACAGTTCATCACTATTAACTGTAATGGAACCACCTAAAGCATCACTATGGCCATTGAGGAATTTTGTCATACTGCTGATAACAATATCAGCGCCAAGGGTCAGCGGTTTGATGGCAAAAGGTGTCGTAAATGTATTGTCGACCATCATTAAAGCGCCATGGGCATGTGCAATCTTAGCCAAGGCTTCAATATCTGCCAAATGATCTGTCGGATTGCTAGCCACTTCTGTATAAATCATTTTTGTATTGTCTTGCATAGCTTTTTCCACGGCATCTAAATCGCTGAAATCGACAAAAGTAGCTGTGACCCCAAATTTACTAATAAGTTTTGTAATCGCATCAAAAGTTTCGCCATAAATATTCTTATTGGCCACAATATGATCGCCGTTTTTAAATAAAGAAAAATAAGTTGTCGTAATGGCAGCCATGCCAGAAGAACAAATCAATGTCCGCTTACCTTTTTCCAAGAAAGAAATAGCTTCTCCCAACATATTTCGGTTTGGATTTCGCGTCCGAATATAAGTGTACCCTTTTTCCTTATATGTCCGGTCAACTTGTTCCAAATCGCCGAGAATAAACGCACTCGTCAAGAATAGGGGCGGTGCTTCCGGATCCAAAAACTGTTTATTAATGTCTTCCCCTTGATACAAAAGTTCTGTCGCTTCACTAAAATTCTTGTTCATGATTCGTATCCCCCTCTAAAAAATATTCAATCATCATAAACGGTAAGCGCTTGTTTAAAATCATGCAACAAGTCTTCCGTATTCTCAATACCTACAGAAATACGCAGCATACCATGAGTAATGCCAATCTTCTGCCGTTCTTCTTCAGGCATATCATAATGTGATGATAAAACGGGATAGGACAAAGTGGTTCGATATCCGCCTAAAGTCATCGCATAATGAGCTAAATTAAGTTTACGCATGAACTGATTCATTTTTTGCCGATTTTCTGGCAAAATAATGCTAATCATTCCCCCAAAGCCATGCGTAAACTGTTTTTTTGCCAGTTCAAACTGGCCATGCGTCGCCAGCCCCGGATAATATACTTTTTCAACATGGGGCGATGCCGCAAGGAGTTCTGCTAGCTTTTGAGCATTTTCCATCTGTTTGCTAACTCTCAAGTAAACAGTCCGCAACCCACGAGCTACAAGCCATGATGTAAACGGGTCAGCCTGACTCCCAATAAGGACTTGAAATTTATAAGCCTTGTCGATAAATGACTGATTGGAAATCAAAGCTCCGCAAACAGCATCACTATGGCCATTGGCAAACTTTGTCAAACTGATGACCACCGCATCAGCGCCATATTCCAGCGGCTTAAATCCTACAGCTGTCATAAAAGTATTGTCAATGACGAGCTGTGCCCCATGTTGATGGGCAAAATCAGCTAATCCCTTAACATCTACTACGGTCATCATCGGATTGGCAATTGTTTCTGCATAAATCAACTTCGTATTAGATCGAAAAGCAGCTTTTACGGCTTCCATATCTGTACAATCGACAGAGGTCGTTTCTACTCCATAAAGGGCCATAATATCAGTAAAAATTTCTACAGTTTCACCATATAATGTCTGATCTGCAATAATATGATCACCTGCCTTTACAGAAGCTAAAATAGAATTGTAAATAGCCGCCATACCCGATGAAGAAACAATAGCAGCTTCTCCGCCTTCCATTTGAGCCACTAATTCTGCCAAGGCCGTACGGTTCGCGTTACGGTTCCGATTATAGCAAAATCCATGTTCTGCATAGCGTTGTTCCAAGTCATCCAAATCTTCAACATTAAAAGCTGTCGTCATATAAATCGGCATCGCTTCCGGATTGGTTACTGGATCGTGAGTATAAGCGCCGGTCCGTAAAATCTCTGTTTCAAAAGAAAATTTTTGATTCGTTTCTTTAAACATTGAACCCCTCCACTCGCTCTTATTTTTAAAATTTATCACATATTGATTCTATTCCTTATATTAAGTATAAAGTCAACTATTTTTTTCTCATTTTTTTAATTTTATTATTTGCATACTTTTTTAATAAAGGTTTGATATTCATAAGGACAGGATTTATAATTTTGTAGGCTATTTTCATATTCCAAAGCCAAACTATCCGATACAATTGGATGAAATTCATAAAAAGTATGCACCATTTCTGCTGAAATCTGATCTTTCTTAGGACACCATAAGCAGAGATACAACCCTTCGGGAATAACAGCCATGTATTCTGAATGCCAGTCTTGCGGTTTATGTTTCAAAAAAATAAAATATTTTTTTGGCACAAATTGATTCGATAAATAGGCCGGCGTATCGACCAGATAGCCCCATTGCCGCCGATAGGCATAATTTTTTTGATTTTTAAGCCGAATGATTTTTGTCTCAACCCGTTCAATCGTATCATTTTCACATTCTGTTTTTTCAGATTGATAGTCAATGACTAAAATATATCGTTCTGGAAAATACCGTATATAAGGTACATTGGGTAATCTAACCATATCCAAGTATGAAAAATATTTCATATACCATTTCACATCATCAATTTCATCTTGCAATACTTTGATTTCGTGCTGAAGATCCAGTTCGCGTTTTTGCAACTGTTCCTTCAGTAAATCCAAATTATCAGAGGTTAAAATAGCCTTAATGTCGTTCAAAGACATACCTAACTGGCGCAAATATTTAATGCGGTCAATAATATGGAATTGCTCAAAAGAATAATAGCGGTATCCCGTCTCTGGATTAATCGCCTGCGGTTTAACAAGATCTGCATTGGAATACTTCCGCAAAGTTTGGGAAGAAATAGATAAAATCTTCGCAGTCTCACTAATAGTATATAAATTTTTCATAATAGCCCCTCGCCCCCAAAAACAATAACCTTAATATATTATTTTGATTTATAATAGCATATATAGCCTATATATAAAAGATAAGCTGCCTCTATAAAGATTTCCTTCATAAGGCAGCTTATCTCTTTATTCAAACCCTTTTTCACGTGTTATAGCCATTCCTTGCGCCCCTTCTATTGTCAGCCATTGATGGAATAAAAATCGCTTCATATGGATAACAATAGATTGATACCCTTGTTGAATTTGTAATTTAGGATGATACCAAACGACAATATCATCAACTAATTCAAAAGGATAGTCCATTTGTTGACCCGGTTTACCTAAACCGATTTCGGGAACATAACTGCCCCAAATCAAATCGCCTTTTCAACAACTCCCTCCAGACGGTTCAAAGGTCAAGGTAATAATGACATGACCGCCATGAGCGTGAATATATTGTTTTGCTTGTTCTGTTATGGTAAACATGTTGAAATCCTCACGATTGTCCTAATGTATCTGCTTTCATAATGGCATCATAGACTTCATCTGCCGTAATATCAGCACGTACGTTTTTAGTAAATTGAGTAGGTACCGTAGCTGCTTCCGCAACCATACGGATTTCTTCTTCTTTTACATCCTTAATCCCTAAATCAGCCAGGCAGGAAGGCAGCCCTACCGATTTTATATAACGGGAAACGGTATCCCATTCATCTTTCGGTGCTTTTTCTAAGATAAGCTGTGCTAATAATCCAAAAGCAACTTTTTCACCATGAGAAGCTCCATGGGCCTGTGGAACATGAGCAAATCCATCATTGATAGCATGTGCTGCCGCAAGGCCTCCCGACTCAAATCCGACACCGCTGAGATAGACGCAGGCCTCAATGACTCGTTCTAAAGCAGGGTTTACTTCCTGATTTTCAACAGCACTAAGTGCTTCCAGTGAATCATTTAATAAAGTTTTATAACATAATTCAGCCAAAGCCAGTGCCGTTGCCGAACAAGTCCCCCGAGCCATCGTCTTTGCACCACTTCGCTGACAGGCGCGTGCTTCAAAATAGGTAGATAAGGCATCCCCCATACCAGAAACTAAATATTGTTTAGGCGCTTGAGCGATAATCCCAGTGTCGACTAAAACGAGATCCGGATTATGTTTCATCATTAAAGCCTTGATAACGACACCTTGTTCATTGTAAATAACAGCCACACTGCTGCACGGTGCATCATTGGAAGCAATGGTAGGAATAATAATTGTCGGTAAATCACCTAAATTAGTGGCCACAGCTTTAGCCGTATCCAATGCCTTACCTCCGCCAACGCCAATGATAGCATCACAGCCATGCTGGTACGCTATATCCTGTGCATCGGCAATAGCCTTTTTAGAACATTCACCTTGAAATTCGGCATAGAATACAGATTTATTCGCACTATGCAAAGCTTTATCCAGGCGGTCACCAATTCTTCGCTTATTATTAGGCGATAGTAAGACCAAGAAACTATTGCCTATTTTCTTAACATATTTCCCTAATTTATCTAACTCCCCATTGCCTTGCACATAGTATCCCGGTGCTTTAATTCCAATCGTCATGACATAATACCACCTTTCTAAAAAACCTCTCCCAGATGGGGTACTAGGCTACCCCTTACCAGGAGAGGTTCTACGCAACACATACCAATTATGAAGAGAAATCAGGCATTTCCTGAAGACGACAAACCAATGTGTAGACATCTTCTCCAACCCGATAAACGAGTAAATCACGATTTTCATCCGTACAAGGAATATTAGATTCTTTTCCACCATTCAGATTATCATGACAAATACTGTTGAGGTCTTCAAAAATTTCCATGACACCTTCTTCGCCTTTGCGGACAATCCGTAAAAGATCATTAAAATAAATTTTATCTTGGTCATCATATTTAAAAATAGTACACCAACGACTTAGAAGTTCTTCTTCATTCATGCCCGTTTTCCGAGAAATTAATTTTTTCTGAGAAGCTAATAGAAGCAACATGCATGATAAGTAAGATTTTACGACCAGTGGGATATGGTCTTTAACCTTGGCAAAATACCGGCGATGTGACCAATAGCCGTCAAAAGTCAAATCATTCTTTTCCAAAAACTCTTTGATTCCATCATTGGCCGATACCCCGCAAATCATGAAAAAGCGTTTCATTGAATCGTTGGTCGACTTATTCTTTGCATTCATCAAGCATTTTTTTACAAAGAACTCACAGACTTCTGTCGTATTCGATTTTGTTAGTTTGCGTAATAAATCACCATAATACTGCATAGTTCAACCTCCGGATACAAGAGTCTTAACCTTTATTTTTCTGCGCCTTCTTTTTCAGCATTCAATTCTTTTAAAGCAGCAATGTTGAATATCGGGTCAGATTTCGTATTGTACAGAGACATTTTACGTTTAAAGAAGTTTTTACCAAATACGAGTAAGCAAAGGACAATGCCAACACCCAAAGCCATAGCAGCGCCGCGGGATACGAGGACACCACCAATGACACCGGCAACGCCAAGGTCATTGAAAGTCTTAGAACGAAGGACACCGACACGAACAGCAACATAACCCTGAATCAACATGGTCAGCGCCAGTGCAATCGGCAGAACCGGTTTAACGAAACTTACAATCGGGGATAACCAGTAACCGGTGAAAGTCCCCAGACGGAAGGAAGCAACGCCGCCAATCAAGCTGTCCATTGCATCGCGGCCATGTTTATAACGTTCGCAGATAACGACCTGCATAGCTGCCCATAACGGACCGCACATCGAAAGGTCAGGGCCTAACAGCGACATAACCATGTTGCGGACACCAACGATAACGTTGTTTCGGTTAGCATCAAAGTGGATATTTTCATCGCCATGACGATATTCACGAGCTTCATCGATAAGGGCATCAGCCTGAATCAATTCACCAAAGAGTACAACGTAAGTTGCAATAACCAGCGGAGCTGCCTGGATATAATAAGTCATAGCCGGGAAGCCAATGCGTTCAGCGAACGGACTCCACTGCGTAAAGACTTCAATGAAGTGCGGATGTGTAAAGCCCATTTCAATCGTCGGCCAAGGCAATTCCCCTACCAGCGGAGCAATAATAACTGCCAAAACCATTGCCGGCAATAAACCTAAGTCAGAAATAATCTGAAAAACTTTATTTTTATTCATGATGCTCTTGAAATGATTGCTAAAAGAGCAGTAAAAAGCAAAACCTACGGCAATAGCAATAGTAAACGGATATTTATCAAAGTTGCCGCCTGTATTAAATACCAAGCGAACAGCAGCGATACCAGCGCCAATCAGGATCCCTGATTTTAAAGCATCGGGAACCAAATCAACGACGCGTTTAGCCAAGCCTGTAGCACCAAGTATAAACGTCAGTAAACCAAGTTCAAATTCAAATGCGATAAGTGCATGCATACGTTCTGCCGTATCATTGGGGAAATCGCCCAACCATAAGAGCAACAGAGGAATAGCAGGTGTAATCCAGCCAGGAACGACAGGGTCCCCCAAATGAGCATGCCAGGTATATAAGAACCCGTTCATAATAACAATGGTAATTGCAATTTCAAAGGGCATACCTAAATATTCCTGCAAGACAGGAATAATGCCGAGACAAACTGCACACAAGAGCAACCCTTGAACATAATCAGGCCATTCAAAGCGGTAATGGATGAACGGAAAACGCAGGACTAAATTAAACACATGTAAATTAATCCCCGGCTGTATTTCGCCTTCTTTTCGTTTATAAACAGGACCAAACATATTTTGTTCCCCTCTTTCTTAGTTAAAATTAGATGCCTAATCGAAAATTCAAATAAAAATAGCGCCACGGCCAAGCTATTCGATATGTAATTATCTACGAATAGAACTTCGACCATGGCGCATGCATATCAAAAATCGCTATTTTTATCCTTCATACTTGCAATGGAAGCGTTTTTCAAATTCTGCAATCAAACCTTCTCTAAAATCAGGATGTGCAATTTTAATTAAGGCAATTGCACGCTGACGCAACGTAGCCCCTTTGAGATGGGCAATCCCAAATTCAGTAACAACATAATCAACATCGTTTCGGGACGTTGTGACAGCAGCCCCTTCATCAAGAAGCGGGACAATCTTAGAAATTTTGCCATGAGCTGCCGTCGAAGGCATAGCAATAATCGCCTTGCCACCTTTAGCCCGGGAAGCACCGCGAACAAAATCGACCTGGCCGCCAACACCGCTGAACTGCTTATAACCAATCATTTCAGCATTGACCTGCCCCATCAGATCGACCTGCATTGCCGAGTTAATAGAAATGATATTATCAATCTTAGCAACGACAAAAGGATCATTCGTATAATCAACTGGCTTAATCAAGACGTCTGGATTATGATTGACAAAATCATAAAGTTTCTTTGTCCCCATCAGGAAGCAAGAAACAAATTTCCCTGGATCAATGGTCTTCTTGGCATTTGTGATAACGCCTTTATTCGCTAAATCGACAACGCCATCAGAGAACATTTCAGAGTGAATCCCCAAATCCTTTTTATCACCAAGGAAAGAAAGTACAGCATCAGGAATAGCGCCGATGCCAAGTTGCAGCGTATCACCATCATGAATCAACGAGGCTACATATTCCCCAATTTTATGTTCTGTTTCCCCAATTTTAGGAGGCTGCAGTTCAATAAGGGGTTCGTCTTTTTCAACAATATAATCGATATCTTTTAAATTAATGCCGTTACCATAAGTGTAAGGCATGTTTTTATTAACTTGAGCAATTTTAAGTTTAGCGACTTCTGCGGCCGGCTGGGTATAGTCAACCGAAATACCTAAAGAGCAATTCCCATTTTCATCAGGTTCACTTACCTGAAGGAAGACGACATCGACCGGTAAAATACCTTCACGGAAGAATTTCGGAGCTTCGTGGAAAAAGCAAGGCGTATAATCCGCACGACCTTCTTCTACTGCTTTTCGAGTAGAGCCGCCTACAAACAATGCATTGTGACGAAAATGTTTTTCCATTCCCGGTTGGCAATAGGGAGCAGAGCCCATTGCAACCATGTGCATGATTTCTACATTTTCCAATCGATCAGCTTGTGCAACAAGTGCATTTGTCAAAACTTGCGATTCACCGCAAGCATGAGTAAAAACAATTTTATCTCCCGATTTTACATGGCTAATCGCTTCTTCAACAGAAACAATTTTATCAGCGTATTCTTTTCGCCAATCCATTACGCACACCTACCTTTTACTTAAAGATGACCATCTGCCTGTGACTCGTGGAGGAGCAACCAGGTCACAGGCAACAGACAGTCAATATTTGGTTTGTATCTCGTATACTATGTTAGTAAACTATATCATCTATAACTTTCCACATCTTTCAATGGATGCGTATAGGAAGTAAGCGTTTCCTATTCTTCGATGTGTGCAATGGCTTTAGCCAAGGCTTTCTTCATGCGCAAGTTGCCCTGACGAGAAATCATGATACGCTGTGCCTGCGGCGAACCTGCGCCATGCATGGATTCTGTACGATAGCCGACAGCGGCCGTGCCAAGGCTGAGGTTTTCGATGAGGCGTAAAATCTTGAGGCGGTTTTCCGTCGATACATTATTGACACCACGGAGATACTTATCGATATACGGCCCAATCTTCGGATCACGAAGGTCTTTTTCAGACGGTGCCGTAACCATCAAGCCACCAGCAATATCTTCAGCCAGACGGACGATTTCATAGGGGAAACGCGTAACATTCTGTTTGCAGACGTTAGCCAGGAGCAAGTCGATAAGATAGTTGCCCGATTCTGTTTTCGTGCCCAAGGCCGAGCAAGCAATACCGCAAGCATACAGTGTTTCATTGAGGTGCTGCATTTCAATGATCTTATCTTTAATATGAGATGCTTTCGGGCAGCCATTATAATCAGCGGCAACAGCTGCGGCACCGATAAGGACGTCACCTACGCCAACTTTGCAGCCGCCGTAGGACTGACGATGATAACCAGCAAAGCGTTCGACGAGGACACCGGCAAATTCATATTCACCGTTAAGATAGATATTTTCGTTCGGAATGAAGACATTATCAAAGATAACCAGGGCTTCGGTACCACCGAATTCAGGGTTGCCCGTATCCATCGGAGCGCCTTCCATTTTACGGGTATCGCAGGACTGACGGCCAACAATCATGAAAATGCCTTCAGCATCTGTCGAGCAGGAGAAGCAAACGGCATAATCTTTATCATCTTCGCCCATGGAAATGGTCGGCATAACAATGACTTCATGAGAATTGATGAAACCAGTCTGATGAGCTTTTGCCCCACGGACTACGATGCCGTCCGGACGACGTTCTACAACATGGAGATAGAGGTCCGGGTCTGCCTGCGCATGCGGTGCTAAGCCACGGTCGCCTTTCGGGTCCGTCATAGCGCCGTCAACAGTAAGGTCTTCCGTCTGTACGCGTTTGAGGAATTTCATGAAGTTTTCATGATATTTCGTACCATATTTTTTATCCGTATCGTACGTCGTGGAGAATACCGCATTGAAAGCATCCATACCGACGCAGCGCTGGAAGCAGGAAGCCGTTTTCTGACCACAAAGGCGCTGCATCTTTACTTTATTCATCAAGTCCGTCGTGCTCTGATGGATATGAGTGAAGCGGTTAACACGTTCGCCGGTGTACGGGGAAATCGCCGTCATCAGTTCCTGGTATTCCGGTTTCTGAGCCAGATCATAGGTCATCCGAACGGAGTTCATAGACGGACGGAGAATCGGGTCATCTGCCGGACACGGAATCTTTTTACCGAACATGTAGACCTGTAAATTTTTCTTTCTCATGCTTTCGATGTACTGTTCGCCTGTCATTAATGCCATAATAATCATCCTTTCTTCTTATCATATAATAAAGTATTGACAGTAGGTTCACACGTTAGTGTGTTTTGCCTATAGTAAGAGCAAGAATCGTGCCAAGTAAGCTTCCAATAGGATTTTTCTTTTGACTCGTTCCGCAAAAGCATAGCAACTATCCCATTCTTGAAATGCAAAAAATATTTTCTCTGAATTCTCGTTCTGAATTTCACGTTATTTTTGTTATATTTATAACGTTTTTCTGTTTCATTTTTGGTTCATATTTCTTAAATCGTTGTTCCATATATAAAACAAACCCGATATTGTTCCATATTTAAAACGCTATTTAGTTGTATTTTTTAGACTTTTCCTTGATTTTATCTTATTTCTCGATAAAAAATATTCGTAATATGATGTATTCACAAATATTATTTTATTTATTCTTTTAGCCCAATTCTTTATATTTAAAACGTTTATGTAGCTTTTCCATTTTTATCGATTTCTTATTTGTGAATTTTATAACGAACTAATTCAATTCTTTTTCCATATTTTGGCACGATAATTTCATATATATAATTAACTACTATATAAGGATGTGAATTACTATGACTCTATCAATTCGAGAACAAATCGAAAATGTCTTAGAAAAAGAAGTGCGCCCATCGCTGGCTGAACACCAGGGAGACGTCGTCATTGTCGATTATGCCGATCATATTTTGCGAATCCGCCTAACCGGCCAATGCAGCGACTGTCCTTCAGCACAGTTGACGACAGAAGAATTAATCAGTGCTAAAGTCCGCGAAGCCGTTGAGGATGTCCACGATGTCATTCTCGTCAGTGGTGTCAGCGATGCTCTCATCGCTCAAGCCAAGGCGATTTTAAGAGAGCGCCATATGCAGAGGTGAATCTATGAAAATCGGGATAAAATACTGTGGCGGCTGTAACCCACGCTATGACCGCAGTCAGGAAGTAGAAAAACTTAAAAAAAAATTTCCCCAGCATACATTCACATATGAAATAGAAAATACAGTTTGCGACATCTGCCTCCTTGTCTGTGGCTGTATGACAGCCTGTGCAGAAGAAACGGGTATTGCAGCCCGAAAATTCAAAAAACTTTGTACGCCCCAACAGTTTGCCGCTTTCGCTAAAGAACTGGCAGAAGCACCTCCAGAAACGGCTGATACAAAAAGGCGTATCTGTTTAGGAGATACGGCCACCATGGAGAGGACGTTTACTGAAGAAGATATCCAACAATTCGCAAAGTTGACAGGAGATTATGGTAAGCTGCATACCGACGCTGCTTTTGCTGCAAAATACGGATTCGGCCGCCCCGTCGTTCATGGCATTTTAACCGGAAGCTTATTATCTTCCATAATGGGCACTACATTACCCGGAGCAGGGACCATCTTGATGGACGAAAACCTGACCTTTACAGCCCCCGTTTATGCAGGGGATACCATTACGGCTTCTATAAAATTAGTCCATATGGAAGAAAAAAAGCGCTGGTACATCGGAGAATTCAAGGGAACTTGCAAAAAATCCGATGGGACACTGGCCGTAGAAGGAACCATCCATCAATTAATGATGAAAACCTTATTTACGTATTATGAAGACAACCAATAATTTTAATTATCAGAATAGGAGTAATATCATGACAAATTTAGAAAAATACGACAATCTTTTTATCAACAGCTTTAAATTAAAAAAGGAAGACCTTCCCGGCTTAAAATATCGCAGCATAAAACTGTGGGATTCAATGGGTCACATGAACTTGATGGAAGAAATGGAAGATACCTTTGACATTTCCATCGATACCCCGGACGTCTTGGCCTTCAGCTCTTATGAAAAAGGAATGGATATTCTGCGGAAATACGGAGTCGATATCTAACATGCCTGCGGTCATCCAGCCCCACTGCATTACAGACCCACTGACACAGAGTAACTGTTATATTCTTACTGCTGAATCCCACGCCCTCATCATCGACCCAAACTGTTATCAAGAAATCCATTCCTATCTGGCGAACCATCAACTCGTTCCAGAATATATCATTTTAACGCATGAGCACTGCGATCACATCGCAGCGCTCAATGATATGCGAAAAAATTATGATATAAAAGTCCTTTGCAGTGCGGCCTGCAGCCAAGGTATCCAAAGTACCACCTTAAACATGACACGCATCATGGAAACTTACTTATACTTTAAGAGCCAAGGTGAACTTCATGTCTCCTATCCCCCTTTTATCTGCCAAGCTGCCGACATCGTCTTCGACGACATTTACTTAGCCACCTGGCGAAATCATGCGATTTTCTGTATTGCAGCGCCTGGCCATACGCCAGGCAGCATCTGCATCATTATAGATGAAAAAATCTTATTTTCCGGCGATTATTTTATTCCCGGCGAAGAAGTGATCACTCGTCTGCCTGGTGGAGATGAAGCCGTTTATGAGCGGCACGGGAAAGCAACCTTACGTTGTTTGCCCACGCCGATTCTAACCTACCCCGGCCATGGCGGACACTTTATCTTGACACAGGAGGTGAAAAAAGAGTATGGACTATACTAACTGGTTGACACAATCCCCTTATCATTGGACGCAAGACGAAAAAGAAGCCCATTATGTTCCTCTTTTATTTGAATTGACCTCCCAGCACTGTCATCGCTGCCCGCCTTATGGCCAGGCCGTGCAGACATTATACGAAAAAAACAGGAAATATGATGCCCCTTCAAAAATTCCAATGATTCCCATTTCCTTATTTAAGACAGAAAATCTGAAAAGTATTCCTGATTCCGAAATTTTCAAAATAATCACTTCATCAGGAACGTCGGGAGTGGCATCTCATTTATACCTCGATGCTTTTAACGCACAAAACCAACAATTAGCCTTATATAACATTGTAAAAGATTTTATTGGCTCCTCGCGGCTGCCTATGCTGATTGTCGATACGCCGGAGATATTAAAAAATCGGGATGCCTTTAATGCCCGCGGTGCAGCCGTCTTGGGCTTTTCCATCTTTGCCAAACGAAAATACTATGCCTTAAAACCGGATTTATCCGTTGATTTGGAAAGTATCCGCACATTCATTCAAACATATCGCAATCAACCTGTCTTAATCTTTGGTTTTACCTTTATGATTTGGCAATATTTCTGCGAAGCTCTGGCAAACTACCCCGGCTTAATCGACTTATCCAATGCCATTCTAATCCACGGCGGCGGATGGAAAAAAATGCAGGACCGCGCTGTTTCCCCTCATGATTATAAGAAGCGGCTGTATGAACAGTTCCATATCCATAAAGTCCATAATTATTACGGTATGGCCGAACAGACGGGATGCATTTATATGGAATGTGAACAAGGCTATCTTCATGCCAGCATATTTTCCGATATCATCATTCGCAATCCAGAAAACTTTTCAGTCTGCCCCATAGGGGAAACAGGCATCGTTCAAGTATTGACGCCGTTAGCCACATCCTATCCTGGTCATTCCATCCTGACAGAAGACATGGGTACCTTGTTAGGAATTGATAATTGTCCGTGTGGCCGCTTAGGAAAGTATTTTCGCATCGATGGCCGCATGGCAAAAGCCGAAATAAGGGGGTGTAGTGATGCGCACAACTAAAAACTTTACGATACTGGCCGGTTCAATTCCAGAAAAAGGCCTGCCGCAACGTCCCTTTTCGCCTTTAACGCTACAATTCTGTCAGGATTTTGCCCATCAGTTGCAGCATCATCCCATAGCCAATGAAGATGCAGCTTGGGCTGCTTTCAGTTTTTGGCTGCGTCCGCGAAAACTAGAGCAGTATAAAAACCTGCTGACCTTTCCAGAAAATTGTTTAGGCCGAGGAATGACATTCCATATCGCCCCTGCCAATATGCCTACGATGTTTTTATATAGTTTCTTCATCTCCTTACTTGCCGGCAATGCCAATATCGTCCGCCTTTCTCCTCGATTACTTCCTAAAGTACGGCCGGTCTGCGAAGTACTGTCCGATTTGCTGAACGCCCCCGTCTATCAGCCTATAAAAAGCCAAAATGCCGTACTTACTTACGGACACGATAGGAAAATCACCGATTGGTTTTCCAAACATTGCGATAGTCGTGTAATTTGGGGCGGCGACAAGACCATTAAGGAACTCAGGAAGTCGCCATTACCCCCTATGGCCATTGATATTCCTTTTGCAGATCGGTATTCATTAGCGATTCTCGACAGTGACTATGTAGCATCCTGTTCTGAAGAGGAACTAAAAAATGCAGTTCACCATTTCTATCTGGATACATACGAAGTCGATCAAAATGCTTGCTCGTCTCCCCGCATCCTCCTTTGGCTCGACTCAAAAGGTGAATCCTTTGCAATAGCCCAGCAACGTTGGTGGCAGGCAGTAACCATTGAAATTCAAAAATATGACTTAGCGGCTATAAAGGTCAGCCGGAAATACGCAGAAGCGTGGAAATTTGCCATGCATACACCAGAAATCAGCCATTTTGCATATGCCAGCAACCGGCTTTATGTATACACACTTTCATCGCTCCCCCAAGATTTTACCCAACTTTCCGGATCCTTTGGCCAATTCTTTCAATTCCCTATAAGGAAATCAGGAGATATCATTCCCTACATGACTTCCAAGGTCCAAACTATTACTACACTAAATATAGATATACAGGCACTCCGTACTCAGTTAATACAGGCCGGTATCACTGGCGTCGATAGAATCGTCCCCTTCGGGCAGGCCATGGATATGGACATAATCTGGGATGGCCGTAATTTGCTGGATACCTTGACCCGTATCATTCGTTAGGAGGGATACTTATGTTGAACTTTTTTGATGAAAATCCGGCGTATGAAAATCATGTATTATTCACTGATGGATCAGGCCAATCCGTAACATATCAGGACTGGTATGCGCATAGTAAAAATTTAGGGAAGATTCTTTCCTCTCCAAACAGACAACTAGCGGCTATCATCTGCCACAATACCATAGGATCAGCTTTATCGTATCTTTGCTGCCTGCAAAATCGAATCGTCCCTTTACTAATCGATCACGATATGGATGCGGAACTGCGCCAGCGGTTATTATCTATTTATAACCCCAATTACATATTCAAGCCAGTCGATAGCCGGGCTGAAGCACTTTATACCCTAAATGGATATGGTATCTATCGGTCAAGTAATACGGTTCATAAGATTCATCCTGATTTAGCTTTGCTGCTGACGACGTCTGGCAGTACAGGCAGCCCTAAACTAGTCCGTCAAAGCTATACAAATATCCAAGCCAATGCTGCATCGATTGCACAGTATTTGAAAATAACAGCCCAAGACCATCCGATTTCTTCATTGCCCATGCATTATACGTTCGGCCTATCAGTCATCAATAGCCACGTATTATGCGGAGCTTGTGAATGTCTGACAGAAGCGACTGTCTTTGACAAAACATTCTGGGATATTTGTCAACGCGATGAAATCACCTCTATCGCCGGAGTTCCATTCACCTATGAATGTCTGAAGCGAGTCGGCTTCATGACAATGAACCTGCCTAAATTAGCACTGATGATCCAAGCCGGAGGCCATTTATCGACACGGCTGCAAAAAGAATATCTAGAATTCGCCCATAAGACGGGAAAACGGTTCATTGTCATGTATGGGCAAACCGAAGCAACTGCACGCATGTCTTATCTGCCTTTTGATATGGGACTGAAAAAAATAGGCAGTATTGGCATTGCCATTCCTGGCGGTACTTTCCACATCATGGAAGATGAAAAAACAGAAATCACACAGCCCCATGTAACCGGTGAACTTTGCTATGAAGGCCCTAACGTCACATTGGGATATGCCCATTGTGCTGACGATTTAGCCCTGGGAGATATGCGGCATGGCCGGTTATATACAGGCGATATGGCCTATTTTGACGAAGACGGGTACTATTACATCGCTGGCCGAAAAAAACGTTTCATTAAAGTAATGGGCAAGCGTGTCAATATGGACGAAATAGAAGAATTGCTGAAAAGTGCTTTTGATTTCAGCGATTTCGCCTGTGTCGGTAAGGATGATGATTTGCATGTATTCATGACTGCCCCTGGCCGTCAATCTGAAGTCGAAGATTTCCTGATAGAAAAGACAGGTTTGCATCTCCGTTGTTTTACGATTCATCATATCGAACAAATCCCTAAAAATACATCGGGAAAAACACAATATCCTGAACTCAAAGCCTTAGCAGAAAAATAGGGAGGCGTAAAAAATGGATACGGGTATAAACCTCTCACAGGAACAACTCCAAAAACTTTCTATAAACCAAATACAATCCTTGCATATTCTTTCTCTATCTGCTGAATCTTTACGCGATTTATTACAAAAAGAGTCCGAAGAAAATCCTTTTATGGATTACAGCCCTGTCACAACCAACAGCGTTTCCTCTGATGGTACTGCTTCATTTTTAAATTTTGTAGCCGCTCCGGAAGAGCGAAGTGTGAAGCAATTTATTTTAGAACAAGTCAATCCTTCCAATTTCACGACTCCACAGTGGGCACTTTTCTCCTATTTAGCGGATCATGTCGATACGCGAGGCTATTTGACCCTCACTGAAGAAGAACTCAAAAAAAGTCTTCCTTTGCCAGACGGCCTTTTCACTTCTTGTCTGCGAATACTCCAAAGCTTAGATCCTGCCGGCATAGGCGCGGCTTCATTAAAAGACTGTCTGAAATTACAATTACAGCGAAGCCATCAGCTGACCCCTTTATTAGAAGAATTAATCGAAAACCATTTGCCTGAAATAGGAAATAAAAATACATCTCGCATCTGCCAATCGTTAAAAATCCCGAAAAAAGAAATTTTATCAGCCCTTCAGTTGATCAGAAATCTGAGTCCAGCTCCGTTGGAAGGTATGTTTGAAACCGATGTCACTTATATCATCCCTGATGTAATCATTAAGTTCACTCCTACTGGCCATGAAATCACATTAAACGATGGCTGGGTCGCCTCTTATTCGATGAGCGATTATTATGTCCGCATGATGCAGTCAACGACGGATGAAAGCGTAAAAAAATACTTTCAGACAAAATACACTCGTTGTCGCCTATTATTCTATAATATCGAACGGCGCCGCCAGACATTATATAATCTGACCGATGCCATCTGCCATTACCAGCATGACTACTTGAAAAACCAAGGTCCCTTGTTCCCTATGACGCTGGCCGATATTGCCAAAGAAATCGGCGTGCACCCTTCGACAATCAGCCGCTCCATAAAGAATAAGTATCTACAAACATCACATATGACCCTCTCCTTTAAGGACTTATTCCAGCGCCCCTTCCCGAAGACGGAAAAAAAGATTTCTAAAGATTCTTTGAAAAAAGAATTATATCACTTGATACAATCGGAGGATACGTGTCATCCTTATAGTGATGCAAAATTGACCGAAATACTCTCCAGCCAGTTTGGCCGGACATTTTCCCGCCGGCTCATTCAAAAATACCGAACAGAACTACATATCCTGAATTCATATGAACGTTATAAATAATTTTTATATCATTTCTATAATTATTAACTATATTAAGTTCTCTGCGCTTGTTTCAATAATTAAAAATTGTTATAATTTTTCTATATACACATATATCATATTTAGATTGCAGAGGCCCTTTTAGGGCCTCATTGCTTCTTTGTCGTAAAGGAGGAACGTCTTTATGACGAATGCAACAAAAATTTTTTCGACACTGTCGGAAGCCAGGGAACGGCTCAACGCCATAATCGAACATTCTTTTGATGGCATTTTCATTACCGATGCCAAAGCCAATGTTATCCGCATCAATCATGCCTATGAAGTCATTACAGGCTTAAAAAAAGAAGAAGTACTCGGCAAAAATATGGCAGACCTCGTTCATGACAAGTTGATTTCGGAATCGGGCTCCCTGCAAGTCATTAAGACGAAACAACCCGTGACACTGCAACAGCGATTTCGTTCAGGGAAAGAAGCACTTGTAACGAGCTCTCCCATTTTCGATGCTGACGGTAAATTCATCATGATTGTCACCAACGTGCGGGATCTAACAGAAATTTATAATTTAAAAGCTGTCGTCCAAGAAAAAACAGCTGCCATGGATCGCCTGGCTTTGGAATTAGAACATTTACAGACAACAGCAGAAGAAAACCAGGAAATCATTGCCAAAGATGAAACTACCTTAGCGGCTATGCTACTCGCCAACCGAGTCGCTTCCATGGATACTACCGTCATTCTATTGGGTGAGACAGGTGTCGGGAAAGAAGTCATGGCCCGGTATATTTTTCAAAACAGCCAGCGTGCCAAGAATAGCTTCATCAAAGTGAATTGCGGCGCTATTCCAGAAAACCTGATTGAAAGCGAACTCTTTGGATATGAAGGAGGTGCTTTCACTGGAGCCAATAAAAATGGAAAAATCGGGCTTTTTGAATTAGCCAATAATGGTACGTTATTTCTCGACGAAATCGGCGAGCTTCCCAAAGACATGCAAGTAAAATTATTACGTGCCCTGCAAGAACAAGAAATCATGCGTGTCGGTGGTACGAAGCCAGTAAAAATCAACGTCCGCATCATTGCCGCTACGAACCGGAATTTAGAAGAAATGGTAAAAGACGGTACTTTTCGTGAAGATTTATATTACCGGCTCACGGTCTTCCCCATTTCCATTCCGCCATTGCGGATGCGAAAAAAGGATATCATCCCCTTGGCCCTCTCTTTTTTAAAAAAGTTAAATCAGAAATATCAAATGAAAAAATATTTCACAGACTTATCCATGCAGCTACTCCATGAATATGATTGGCCCGGCAATATCCGTGAATTAAAAAATATCGTCGAGAGAGCCATTATAATCAGTCCGGCCGATGCGATAAAACCCGAAAACCTACACATACATTCTCCTAATAAGCCAATTGTAATTATCAAAGAAAAGGATTTTGGTGAAAATTCAAAAAATTCTTTGACCCCCCCCCGATTTTCCGATAAATTTAAAACATGAGCTCGAAAAAATAGAATATACCTATATGACCCAAGCTTATGAAGTCTTTGGAAATGTACGCGATGCTGCCAAAAATATAGGGCTCACACCATCAACTTTTGTCCGGAAACGCAAACAATATCAGCAAAAAAATGCTGAGTCAGAAAGGACGTGATTGTTATGGCAACATTAGAGGAAATCCGTAAAAAAGCCCGCCGTCAGATGCACGGTTGTTATGTCTGTCCAGACTGTGATGGTACTGCCTGTCCTGAAATGATTCCTGGCTATGGTGGCATGCGGACAGGCCAATCTTTTCGTAACAACCGATTGGCCTTTCAAAAATACGGTCTCGTATCTCATCTCCTATCTGCTAGTAAAAATCCAGACACTACATGTTCCATTTTTGGAAAAACTTTATCCATGCCGATTCTTGTCGCCCCAGTCAGCGGCTATGTCCATAATGGAAAAGTAGAAGGAAATCCAGAAGAAAAAGAATACGAATACCTCTTTTCGATGATTGAAGGTGTCACAAAAGCAGGAACACTGGCATTTACCGGTGACAGCGGCCATGCTTATATGTATGCAGCCGGAATTGCCGCTTCAAAGAGATATCCTGGACAGGTAATCCCGACAATTAAGCCACGAAAAGACCTAAAAATCATAGAAAAAGCTCGATTAGCCGAACAATCAGGCGCATTCGCAGTCGCCAACGACATTGATGCCGTAACATCAGCCAATATGCGTTTTTTTGGCCAACCCTTAGAAGTGAAGCGCCTAGAAAACCTAAAACACATTATCAATTCCATTCATCTCCCATTTATCGTAAAAGGCATCATGTCCCCTGACGAAGCCCTGCTTTGCCTGCAAGCAGGCGCCAAAGGAATCGTAGTCAGCAATCACGGCGGTCGTATACTCGATGGTATGGTCAGCTCTCTGTCGGTACTTCCCGAAATTTCGGCTGTCGTAAAAAATAAGTTAACCATTTTCGTAGACGGCGGCATCCGGCACGGCGAAGATGTCTTAAAAGCATTGGCACTCGGCGCAGATGCAGTCCTGATTGGCCGTCCTGCTGCGATTGCCAATATCGGCGGAGGTGCTGAAGGGGTTACCTTGCTTCTCAATACCTTAAAACAAGAATTGCAGGATGCCATGATGATAACAGGCGTGCCTGATTTACAACACATATCGTCTAATATTTTAAAGAAATTGCCGTGAGCACATATGACAAGGTCAAAATCCCCGTCATCATAAGCTTATTGACTTATGATGACGGGGATTTTTGATTTTTTATAGGCATCTTAGCGTTTTTTAATTTTACTGACAATAAATTCCCTCAAAGCTCCTACATGGCACATCATCGAATTTTCAGCACTGATAGGATCATGCCGGGCAATAGCCTCAACAGTTTTTCGATGATAAATATAAGTATTACTATCTTTCAAAGAGTCCGACGTAGCAACAATCGTCTTTCCAACAGAAGAAGTCAAAATATACGATAAGTTAATGAGGATTCGATTCCCACTCGCCTCACAAATCATTGTATGCAGTTTAACATCTTCTTTTTCATATTCCGTATTAGCCCGTATTAGTTTTTCGACTAGTGAACATTGTTCTTGTAACTTACGGCACTGTTCATCAGTTGCATTCATAGCAGCTAGCATGGCCGCTTTGGGCTCAATCATAACGCGGACATCCAGCAAATCAATAGCCAATTGATCTGCATCATAAATAAAGGTAAGCCCTAACGGATCATCGGGAACTCCACGTCGCGGAGAAATATAAGCTCCAGACCCCTGACGGATTTCCAAGATATTCCTGGCGCTGAGAATGCGAATTGCTTCACGTATGGTGGATCGGCTGACCCTCATTTGCTCTATCAACTCAGCTTCTGTAGGCATCCGGTCTCCCGGAAGCATCTGTTTCGTAGTTATATAATCAATCAACGCCTCAGCAGTCTGTGAAGCCATAGATTTAGAACTATTCTTTTCCATTGTAGCCCTCCTTCATGAATGATTTCCTTGGTTAATATTTATTATAACATGTGATTCATCATACGAATATATAAACTAAATATAAATATATCCTTTTTGTCTTATAAAAAAGTCATTAGTGTATGATGAATTATTCCAATTCATCATATATAAGTCTTGTATATTGCCTTATTTACTTCAAAATGGTATTATAATGGCATAATTCATCAGATAAATATATTTCGATTCATCATATAACTTTTCTTATTTTTCAGAAAGCAAGGTGCAAGACATGGATACCGTTTATATAACCGAATATGATTATCCATCCTTAGAAATCGAACAAGAAGCTTTCCGTGCTGCACACATTCCTTTAATTCCCACCCAAAGCCATTCCGAAGATGAAATCATAAGGAATTGCAAAGACGCAGCCGGGCTGATTGTGCAATACGCCCAGATTACAGAAAAAGTCATGGCCAATCTTCCTAATTTAAAAGTAATCTCCCGATATGGAGTCGGCGTCGATAACATCGACTTGGAAGCAGCAACCAGACATCATATCTGTGTAACGAACGTACCCGACTATAGTATCGATGAAGTGTCCACTCAAGCCTTAGCGCTCATGCTGGATTGCTGGCGTCGTGTTACTTTCCTCCATAATTCTATCCATCAAGGCCATTGGGATTATGCACTAGCACAGCCGATTTGGCGGCTCAGAGGCCATAAATTAGGCTTGGTCGGCTTTGGGAAAATTGCCCGAGAAGTAGCTGTAAAAGCGCAGGCATTTGGACTGACCGTGCTTTCTTACGACCCTTATGTGCAACCCGAGGCCATGCGGGCAATGGGTGTTCTCTATCAGCCATTCCACCAGCTCCTTCGGGAATGCGATATCATTTCACTTCACACACCGTTAACCAAAGAAACGTTTCATTGCATTAGTACCGATGAGCTAGAGCTGATGAAATCTTCAGCCATTTTAATTAATACAGCCCGCGGTCCGCTCATAGATGAACAGGCTTTGCAGAAAGCCCTAGACAAAAACGAAATCGCCGGGGCGGGTCTGGATGTGTTGGAAACTGAACCAATAAAGCCAAACACTCCCTTCCTTAGCATGGATAATGTAGTCTTAACCCCGCATGTTGCCTGGTATTCCGAAGAAGCCAATAAAGAAATGAAGACAAAAGCATCCATGGGCATCATCGAAGTCTTCAAAGGAAGGATTCCTACATATTTAGTCAATAAGGATGTTTTACCTTATGTGTCCTTACGATAAAAAATCATTTAATTATTTTAGGAGGTATTCATATTATGGACATTCGCTATTCTACTAACCCAAAGGATTTCAAGACGTACACGACAGAAGATATTCGTCGCGAATTCTTAATCGAAACATTATTCCGTCCTGATGAAGTCATCGCCACTTATTCTCACGTAGACCGAATGGTTGCCGTTGGCTGCATGCCAGTTCATGAAGTCGTCCCCATCGACAAGGGCATCGACTGCTGGGGAAACTTCGGCACTCACTATTTCTTGGAACGCCGTGAAATTGGGATTTTCAACGTAGGTACGGGTACAGGCAAAATCGTTGCTGATGGAGAAACCTATACCATGGGGCCGAAAGATTGCCTTTATATCACAATGGGTACAAAGGAAGTTACGTTCGCATCGGATGACCCTGAAAATCCAGCTAAGTATTATATGGTTTCTGCACCGGCTCATAAAGCATGCAAAACACAGTTCATTTCCATTAAAGATGCCAATAAACGTCCTTGCGGGGAAGTCGCTCTGGCAAATAAACGCGTCATCAATCAGTTCATTCATCCTGATGTCGTTGAAACCTGCCAGCTTTGCATGGGTTTGACAGCACTCGACGAAGGTAGTGTATGGAACAGCATGCCGCCTCATACTCACGAACGCCGCATGGAAATTTATTTCTACTTTGAAGTCCCGGAAGACCAAGCTGTTTTCCATATTATGGGACAGGAACAGGAAACTCGTCATATCGTAATGCATAATGAACAAGCCGTTATCAGCCCGTCTTGGAGCATGCACTGTGGCTGCGGTACCCATAACTATACATTTATTTGGGCTATGGGCGGCGAAAACAAAGAATTCGACGATATGGATCACATCGAAATTAAAAACATGAAATAAGTTTATGATTAGGAGGATTTTATCATGCATATTTTCAGAGCAGTAAAAAAGGTTCCTGGCGGGTTAATGTTAGTTCCCCTTTTGCTTGGCGCATTATGCCATACGTTTACCCCAGGTGCCGGTAAGTATTTCGGTTCCTTCACCAACGGGTTGATTACGGGTACAGTCCCAATCTTATCCGTATGGTTCTTCTGCATGGGCGCCAGCATCAACTACAAAAATGCTGGACTGGTATTGCGTAAATCTGGTACCATTGTTGTTACAAAGATTATCGTCGCTTGGATTGTTGGCTTTATTTGTGTAGCCCTTATGCCAAAAGGTATGATTCAAACTGGTTTCTTTGCTGGCTTATCTACACTGGCTATCGTAACCTCTATGGATATGACCAATGGCGGTTTGTATGCTTCCTTGATGCAGCAGTATGGTACTAAAGAAGAAGCCGGTGCCTTTGTCCTGACTTCTATTGAATCTGGTCCTTTGGTCACCATGATGATTCTGGGTTCAACCGGTGCTGCTTACTTTGAACCTCATCTCTTCATTGGGGCTGTCCTGCCATTCGTAATCGGCTTCATTCTCGGTAACCTGGATCCGGAACTCCGCGATTTCTTCACACCAGCTGGCACGATGATGATTCCGTTCTTTGCTTTTGCTTTAGGTAATACTATCGACTTGACGGTTATCTTGAAAACAGGTCTCCTTGGAATTCTTCTCGGCTTGGGCGTCATTGTTGTTACGGGTATTCCCCTCATCTTTGCTGACCGCATCATTGGCGGCGGCAATGGCGCTGCTGGCCTGGCTGCTTCGAGTACAGCCGGTGCAGCCGTTACGAATCCGATGATTGTCGGCCAAATGATTCCTGAATTCCAAGAAATAGTTCCAGCTGCTACCGCTTTAGTTGCAACAAGTGTCGTTGTCACTTCCATTGTAGTCCCCATCATTGTTGCTTACTGGGTCAAACGCTTTGGAAATCAATCTAAAACAGCCCTTCCGAATGCAGCACATTAATCACAGCCTATATTTTTAGGAGGTTTTATCATGGATTATCTAAACGATATGTTTTCTTTAAAAGAAAATGTCGCCCTTGTTACGGGCGGTTCTTACGGCATCGGTTTTGCCATCGCCAAAGCCTTAGCCCGCGCCGGTGCCGTCATTGCCTTCAACTGCCGCAGCCAGAAACACCTGGACCAGGCCATGAAGGATTACGAAAAAGAAGGCATCGAAGCGCACGGCTATATTTGCGATGTCACTGATGAAATGCATGTACAGCAATTAGTCAGCGATATCGAAAAGACGTTAGGAACCATTGACATCCTCGTCAACAACGCCGGCATCATCAAACGCATCCCCATGTGCGACATGACGACGGAAGAGTTCCGCCAGGTCGTCGATATCGACTTAGTTGGCCCGTTCATCGTATCCAAAGCGGTCATTCCCGGTATGATAAAAAAAGGCCACGGCAAAATCATCAATATCTGCTCTATGATGAGTGAATTAGGCCGTGAAACCGTATCAGCTTACGCTGCAGCTAAAGGCGGTCTGAAAATGCTGACCCGCAATATCTGTTCTGAATTTGGCGGCGCCAATATCCAGTGCAACGGCATTGGCCCTGGCTATATCGCAACGCCTCAGACAGCTCCGCTGCGTGAAAAACAGCCTGATGGCTCCCGCCATCCTTTTGACCAGTTCATCGTCTCCAAGACGCCGGCTGGCCGCTGGGGCACAACAGAAGACCTCGAAGGGCCTGCTGTATTCTTAGCTTCCCATGCGTCGGACTTCGTCAATGGCCACATCTTATATGTCGACGGCGGTATTCTTGCCTATATCGGCAAACAACCTTAAACAAAAATAAGGAGCTGTCACATAAGGCAGCTCCTATTCCATTTTGAAAGGATGAAGAACTATGAAATCTGGATTAATTCTTGCAGGTGAACCCATGGGTCTCTTGATTGCTCAAAGTGAAGGGTCCCTTGACAGTGTAAGTGGTTATGATTTGGCCGTTGCTGGCGCAGAATTCAACGTCGCTGTCGGGGTAGCCCGTCTGGGTCACCGCGTTACTTACATGACGAAACTGGGCAAAGATCCTTTTGGTCAGCGAATTATCCATGTACTAAATGAAAATAAAATCGGCAATGAATTCGTCGCCTGGAGTGATACGAAAAAGACAGGGTTCATGCTGAAAGGCCGTGTCAGCCAAGGCGATCCGGATATTTTTTATTTCCGTGCTGGCTCGGCTGCCTCTACGTTATCTGTCGAAGATGTTGAAAAAATCCGCTTCGATGAATACAGCCACATCCATTTGACAGGGATTTTACCGGCCCTCAGTGAATCGACGCGTGCTGCTGTCAACTTAATGTTCGATAAGGCTCGTCAGGCAGGTTTACTGATTACCTTCGATCCCAATTTACGGCCTCAGCTCTGGCCCAGTCAGGATGTCATGATTCAGTCCATTAATGACATGGCGTCCAAAGCTGACATCGTTCTCCCTGGGACAGCTGAAGGCAAAATCCTCATGGGCAGTGATGATCCGAAAAAAATCAACGCTTTCTATCGTAACCTGGGAGCCAAAGCCGTTATTACGAAAGTCGGCAGCCAAGGCGCTTACGTAACGACAGCTACCGAAGAGTATCTCGTTCCCGGCTTCAAAGTCGATAAAGTCGTCGATACAGTCGGTGCCGGCGATGGTTTCGCAGCCGGGGTCATTACGGCATTGATGGAAGGGCTTCCCTTGAAAGAAGCTGTACGCCGCGGCAATGCCATCGGTGCCATCCAGGTTACCAGCCGGGGAGACAACGAAGGTCTCCCCTATCCGGATCAGTTAAAAGCGTTTATGGAAAAATAGGAGGCCGTCATGATTAGCGATAATATGAAGAAAATATTTGAAATCGGACTGGTTCCGCTCATCGTCTTAGAAGATGCACAAGACGCAGTCCCCTTTGGTCAAGCTTTAGTCCGTGGGGGAATCCCGATTGCTGAAGTTACCTTCCGTACGGATGCCTGCCTGGACATCATCCGCGCTATGAAGACCATTCCCGGACTCATCGTCGGAGCTGGCACGGTACATAATGTAGCACAAGCGCAAGCCGCTGTAGAAGCAGGTGCTGAATTCATCATTACGCCGGCCTATAACCCTCAGGTCACTCAGTGGTGTATCGAAAACCATATCGATATCATGCCGGGAACCGTATCTCCAGCTGACATCGAAGCGGCCAATGGGTTAGGACTGGAAGTTTGCAAATTCTTCCCAGCCGGAGCCTATGGCGGTCCGAAAACTTTAAAAGCCCTTGCCGGTCCTTTTGCTGCCATGAAATTCATTCCAACAGGCGGCGTAAATTACGACAACATGAATGAATATCTGGATTTACCGAATGTCGCAGCGGTCGGCGGCAGTTTCATTACCCCTTCTGATTTAGTCAAGGCCAAAGATTGGGATGCCATCGCAGCACACTGCCAAAAAATCGTCCGTCACATGCTGGATTTCACACTCGGTCACGTAGGTCTGCATGTACCTGGCAGAGCAGAAGCTGAAGCCGTAACCGACGGTCTGTGTCGATTAATGGCTCAGGACAAAATTCCCGGTGCCGACAATTTCTTTGCAGGACCTATCGCCGAAATCTGCAACCATGAAATGCCCGGTACGAACGGCCACATCTGCATTGATACACGCGATATGCCCCGCGCCTTAGCTTTCTATCAACGGCAGGGAATCGCTTTGGATGAAGACCATTGCTATCGCGACGAAAAAGGAAATATTAAAGTTGCCTTCTTAAAAGAAACAGTAGGCGGTTTCTCCATTCATCTGCGCAGAAAATAAAAAGTCCCCTGATGCTATCTCTACAGCATGATAGTATCAGGGGATTTTTTATTTTGTCAGGGAAATTATGCCCCGGCAACTTCTTTATTTTTGTTCAACATGATATGCAAGACTTCACAATCGGTCTGCTGCATCCCATTGGAGGCTAAAAGACCTACGTTGCGGATACATTCATCAGCCGTATCGGCGACGAGTCCATCCGTACCTTCTACGCGGATACCGGCTAAGGCCATAAGGACTGAACGATAAGCGATTTCTGCTGCCGAAGCAACTTTCATGGCACAGCTGTCGGCAGCGCCATCGCAGACCATGCCGACGATGCCACCATTCATGGACGAAATGGCTTTGCAAATAGTCTGATAGGGCGTCTTGCGGTCAAGGAGCCAAGCCATGCCGGCCGCTGCCCCCATGGCAGCCGTAACGGTCGCGCAGAAAGCAGACAGCTTGGGCAAATAGCTGTGAGCATAGATAGCTACCATACTGGCCAAAGCCAGGGCCCGGACGCGTTCTTCGCCAGAGGCTTTGATATGGTCAGCGACAACCGTTACCGGCTCGGACACGGTAATCCCTTGGTTGCCAGAACCAGAATTGGTCATAGCCGGACAAGCAGCGCCACCCATGCGGGCATCCGAAGCGGCTACCGTGCGGACTTGGATTTCACGGGCCAAATCGCCTGCCAGCAAGCCCTCTTTAATGTGTTTTTCCATGGTGCAGCCAATGCGCAGGCCATATTTCCCGGTCAAACCTTCTTTAGACAAGGCATCATTCAAATTTTCTGCATTCTTGATGAACTGGATATTGGCAAGGGGAATGTTTTCAGCAAATTCCAAAATATCTTTGATTGAGAGAGACTGTAAAAAAGCAATTTTATCAGCTTCGCCATTATCACAGCTCGCTTGTTTTTCAAAAATGACCTGCCCATCTTTTTCGATTAAGACGACGTTCGTATGGCTATCGACGATGACGGCGCGGACATGGTGGCTTTCTCCATAGACGTTGGCCTCCGAATAAAGGATATGTTTTGTCGTTTCATTGACACCAACGGTGACCTTGCCATCGGCTACCATTTGTTTCCCTTGGGCTACCACATCAGGCGTCAAGGATTTCAGGACCTGGAGGCCTGCATCAGCATCACCGCCCAGAGCCCCGACAGCAGCGGCAATAGCCAATCCTGGCATGCCGGTTCCAGGAACCATGACGCCCATCCCATTTTTCATCAAATTAGCGGAAACAAAGGCTTTGACAGATTGTACGGGTTCTCCCAATTCTTTCGCCGCCGTAGCCGCTGCAAAAGCCAGAGAAATCGGTTCCGTACATCCCGTAGCCGGTTTGATATCTTGCTTCATGATTTCAATCATTTTATTCCACATAGTACAGGTTTCCATTATTATCACTCCTAAAAAATCAATCTATGAAATCCGTTACAAGCTTACGAAAAAGCCAGGAACGGCGAGATAATCAGCAAGATGCCCGTTGCAATGATGAGATACAGCGAAACACCTTTCAGGTCATGCAGCCGCGGCACCCGATAGACGAGATAAGCCGGAATCAAGCAGCCGATCATGCCAAAAACAGGACTGCAGATAGAAGTAAAGCTCAAAACGGGAGCATTGAGAATAATGGCGCCCCACGACACGAGAACCGCAAAGACCAAGATGCCCAACGAAACGGCACGGACATTAATCTTATCTTCCGGCATGATACGTTTCAAACAGTTCATGGCAATGCCACGGCAAGCTTCACGGAAGCCCAGAAAGACGCCGAAGAAGGCCGTAACGACAGCAAAAATATTTAAAATCAAACTCATGATCTTAATGGAAGTGCCGGGAATCCCCTGGGCAGCCAATGCTAAAGCAGAAATATTGTTTTCATAAGCCATAACAGCCTGGTCATGGCCCATAGCCAAGTTGAACGAAATAGCATAGAAAAATACGGTGACAAAGAGCACGCCAAAAGCGATATTCATAGCCCGCAAAGCCTTGTACCGGGCGACTTCAATCGACTTATTATGGGAACGATAAGAAATAACCATCGGGCTCAAACTCTGCAAGAACAAAATAGATGTCAGCGTGAAGGGCAGCATGATGATGGTCTGCTTGATGAGATAGCCAAAATCGGGAAAGCTGCCTACATTCGCTAAATTCCAATGCTGAACCATAATGATGCCCAATACAGCTACGACACACAACTTCGTCAAGACCATCAGCGTCGAAATTTTGAAGAGTACTTTTTCACCACGAGATGCAATGGCGACAAGAGCACAAATAATGGCCAGCCCGTATAACGGATTTTTAGCCAGCGAATGATCTGTCACACCAAAGGTGACTAAGAAAGACGCACTGTCATTATTGATGGCTGTCGAGTAGACAAAGACCCAGATAATGAGCATCAGGAAGTAGAGAAGACCTAAAAACAAGCCCCAGTTCTTGCCCAGGTAATTGCCAATGACGCTGGGATAATCTTCGCATCGTTCAGATTTTGCCAATGTATTAATGAATAATCGCTGGAAAAGATACATAGCCGGATAACCGATAATAGAAGATAGGAGATAAATCCAAATCCCTGCCAAGCCTACCTGTACCGGTAAAAATACGATGCCAGCACCGATAGCCATGCCGATACTCATAATAACCCAGCCCCAGTCGGTACTATCAAACTTTACAGCTTCTTTCCACTGTGCTTTGGTCATACCCGCTTTTTCCCATCGGGTCTGCTTTTCCTTTCCCAAAACGTGTCCTTTATCAGGACACTGTACTGTCTGTTCCATTCTATCAATCTCCTTTTATAGTGTAATCCCTTCATTCCACACAAGATACAGTCATTACGTATGGCTTGTATGCCCCTCTTTGTTGTTAATAAAATATTATCACAGTAATAATTATTTTGCAATATTTATCATTTTGTCTTTTTGTAATAAACATATATTGATAGTTGTTCTTTTGTAATGCACTTACAAAGTCAAAAAAATATCCTGCCAAAAACAAAATATTTTAGCAGGATATTTATATTTTCGTTATATTTAATTTCCTGTAAAAGGACAATCCCAAATAAATATCAACCTCTCAGACCGCCTTGGGCGGCCAGCTCTCCTATGAATCGAGCCTTTCGTCCATTAACCGCTTCTTATAAATTTTCATGTTTTTCACCCCTGTACGTTATGATTTTCTTTCTTGATACGGTTCAAATAGCAGTAAAGGGAAAAACAGGCTGATTAGTGGCTAGTCGTTAGGTAATCCAGCGAATCGCAAATAAGGGAATATTCGTTACCCATTCCTGTTCCTGATAATCACTCATGGAAAATCGGATAGCTTTTGCTGGATGGTATTTTTCAACATAGGCCTTTAAGCTCTTGGATTGTAAATTCTGTTCCGCTTTAACTTCCAGTGGAATGACCTCTCTCCCTTTCTGAATCATGAAATCGATTTCATACCGATTACTGGGAGACGTAAAGTAATAAGGATTATACGATGTTTCAGAAAGTAGTTGCTGACAAACGTACTGCTCTGTCAAAGCCCCTTTAAACTCTACAAAAATATCGTTTCCATCCAGAAGGGAACGCACGTCCAATTCACTAATGGCCGCTAATAAGCCCACATCTAAGAAAAAAAGTTTATATGCGTTCTGTTCGGCATAGGCTTTGAGTGGCATGGCTGGTTTGGAAACACGATTCACCTTAGCAATCAATCCACAATCGACAAGCCATTCTATGGCAATTTCAAAATCTTTAGACCGTGCCCCTTTTTTTACCTGTCCAAAGAAAAATTTCTTATTTTCCTTTGCTAATTGAAGCGGGATGGCGTTCCATACCATTCGGACACGAGGAATCTCCGCTGTGATGATATGCTTACTAAAATCCGCTTCATATAGGGTAATCAAGTCATTTTGAATCTGCCGCACAGCACTATAATCAGACGTTTCTACAAAAGCGGCTACCGCTTCCGGCATACCACCGATATAATAATAATTCTTGAGCCATGTGACAAAACGGTCATGAAATACTTTCAGCATAGCCGGATCGCGCTGGTCCAATAAATCCGCTAAGCGCTCTTCATGGACAGCCCGTAAAAATTCATAAAAAGATAGCGGATACAATTGCATTGTCGTCACTTTTCCAACAGGGAATGAAATACCTTTATGCAAAGCAATCCCTAATAAAGAGCCGGCAGCTATTACAGGGTACTCCGGTGCATTTTCACAAAAATACTTTAACGCAGAAATCGCTTGCGGCGCTTCCTGGGCTTCATCTAAAATAATCAAAGTTTCTTGAGGCCGGATACTTTCACCAGTTTCTACCTGAAAAGCTAATAAAATGCGGCGGATATCATAGTCTTGTTCAAAAACCTGCTGCATCCGTGGATTATTATCGAAGTTGATGTACACTACATTCTGAAAATATCGGCGTCCGAACTCTTTCATGAGCCAAGTCTTGCCAACTTGGCGAGCGCCTTTCAAAATCAACGGTTTCCGACGAGGCGCCGTCTTCCACTTTACCAATGATTTCATTAATTCTCTTTCCAAGATTCCACCCCCCTAAACAGAAAGTCTTTTCCTTATTATAACATTTTTTCGCGCGACTTTTGCGTCTATCTCTACATTTTTCTGCGCGACTTTCGCGGTATTCACTACATTTTTCCGCACGACTTTTCATTCTTGCATAAAAAAATTCCCCGATGCTATCGAAATAGTGGACAGCATCAGGGGATTTATATGTTATCAAGGAAATCAACCTCTCAGATCGCCTCAGGCGGTCAGCTCTCCTATAAGGCGAGCCTTTTTAGAAGCCCGCTTTGGACAGTTCGTCTTTCATGGCCCGGCGGTTCCGGTAGGTTTCACACCATTCTTGAGCGATTTTGCGGGCCAAGTCCAGGCCTTCAGGATAGGTGCTGAGTTTTTTCAAATAAACAATACAGAATCGTTTTGATCGGATTTTGTCGATTCATAGTGCTCGATTTCCGCATCAATCCGTTCAAGTTGCCATTTCAAGGACGCCAGGTCATCGAAGTCATTATACAGCACCTCTTCGTAATAGCCGTATAGCTCATTGCCCTTGTTTTTGATTGCATCCATCTGCTGTATAAACTATTGATGCAGCTTCGGCACGTCTTCCGGTTTGGCATGACCAATGATATCGGCCCAGTAAGCTCGACATTCATCCAGACAGAGCTGCTGGTCATCTTCATCTTCAAAAGATATATCCGCCACATTGGCCGCCATGATATTGACCAGTTCCAACGCTTCCATCGTACAAGAGCGCTTAATCAGCGGCGGTATGGTGCTGCTCAAATAATCAAGGACCTTGTCAGCGAAAGCCTTACTGGCATTATATTCAATATATCCCAAGAGGTCGTAAGGAGCCAATACCCGGTCTATTTCGCGTTCATATCGATGCATTTCCTGAGCAGACGGTTTGCCCCTGGAAAAATCTAGTACGATTTTCTTCTGCAAATCTCGATTGTCTTCGGCTAATTGAAAGACAAAGTTACGCAAATCTGATTCAGACAGGCGCTGCAAAATATCCTGCCACGATGCTTTTTTCTGTCCAGCATCAGCCGCTTCATCCAGTTCTTCGTCTTCAGCGGCCAGCAGTACGGCGACCATGTGCTTGCAATACTCTCCCTGTTCGGCATAGGGACAGGTGCAGTCCATCCCTTCGACCTGGCCGTCGTCCAAATCGATAGTGACTTCATATATATCACTGCCATATACATCGGCCGTTATCAGCTTCTCCGTGCACTTCAGATTGGAGACGTCGCCTTCTTCGTAATAGCTTCGCCACGCTTGTAAATTTTAGATGAAAAGAATTCTCTCCAATTCCCTAAATCCATTTTTCTCACCCCTGTGCGTTGTGATTTTCTTTCTTGATACGGTTCAAGTAGCGGTAAATCGTCGGTTCCGAAACGCCCAATATCTGGGCCAGGGCATAGACGCTGCCTTTGAGGACGAAGAGGCCGTTCTTGTAGAGGTCTTCGACGACAGCCAGGCGTTCTGCCTGGGATAGGCGTTTGGCCTCGGTCCCGTAAGGGGCCAGGGTCCGCTGGATGAGGTGCTGGATGGCATCGTCTACGGTCGGATACATGCTTTCTGAGATTTCGACGCTCAGGAAATGGTCATCTTCCTTCTTAGTGTTATCCTGAGGCATGCCGTCGATATGTTTCCCAGGGTCCATCAAGATGAGGGCATCCAGTTGTTTCCGCACGTCCAGATAGCGCTGAACATCGTAATTCAGGCAAAGGGCCCCAATGATATTATCCTCCTCATCATGAATAAAAAAAGTCGAAGACCGCAGGGTATGGCCGTTGACGCTTTTCCCGTAGTAATTGGTCATATATTCCTGGTCCCTTTTCTTACCGACCTGCATGAGTTTCAAAATAAAATCCGTCGCCGGCGCTCCCAGTTTGCGGCTGCTGATGTCGCCATTGGCAATGGCGATGACCGATTCATCGGGATAACGCAGATCATGAAGGACGACTTCACAATCCTTCCCCAAGGCCGCTCCCAAAAAAGGCACGATACGTTTATACATCTCTAAAATGGACATGACGTCACTTCCCCTATGTAGTATAAGAAAATTTTATCACAATGAGAATGTATAGGGCAAGAAAAAAGAGGCTATCACACATGCGACAGCCTCTTTTGAGTTTGCAGTTTGTAGTTTTTAGTGAAGGCTTTTAAATTAAATCCCCTATCTACAAACTAACACTTACACTTCTGCAATGACTTCGATTTCGCAGAGGAAATGAGCCGGCAGTTCTTTGACGGCTACGCAGCTGCGGGCCGGTTTGCTGATGAAAGCTTTTTCGTAAATGGCGTTGAAAGCGGCAAAGTCTTTCATGTCATAGAGGAAGCACGTCGTCTTGACGACTTTCGAGAAGTCCGAACCGGCGGCTTCGAGGATAGCGGCAATATTTTTGACAGCCTGTTCCGTCTGGGCTTCAATACCTTTCTGGAGTTTACCCGTCTGCGGATCGACACCAGCCGTCCCGGAAATATACAACATACCATTCGATACCATAGCCTGCGAATAAGGACCGATGGCTTTCGGTGCATTAGGGGAAACAATTACGTTCATGGAAATACCTCCTGTAAGATAGCTTTATTTTTTTACTAATAAAATATTATCACGATAATAATTGATTTGCAAGTGTTATTTCGACATTTTTTATCCGAAAATGCGTCATAGCCCCCTTACAATGTTGACATATGTCATCTATAAATCTATAATAAAAGGCGTAAAGGAGGGGGTACTATGCCGAGACCACCGCGGTGCCGACGGGTCTGTTCGTTGCCTGTTTCGGCGGCTTTCGAGCCTATAGATGGCGCACAGTCAGACGATGTGATTGTCATGGGCATTGACGAATACGAAGTCATCCGCCTCATCGACTGGGTCGGCCTGACGCAGGAACAGTGTGCCGCTCAGATCAATGTGGCGCGCACGACGGTAACCGGTATTTACGATTCGGCCCGACACAAGTTGGCCGACGCCCTCATCCATGGCAAACGCCTCGTCATCGAAGGCGGCCATATCCAAGTTTGTGAACGTTCCGGCACGTGTTGTCATACCTGCTGCCGTGCCGGAAAAAATAACACAAAGGAGAATGATCCCAATGAGTGAAAATTGCACACACGACTGTTCCAGCTGCGGCAGCTCCTGCGCTGAACGCACACAGCCCCAGAGCCTGCAGGCTGCTCCTCATGCCGGCTCGCACATCAAGCATGTCATCGCTGTCGTCAGCGGCAAAGGCGGCGTCGGTAAATCCCTGGTAACGTCCCTCATGGCTGTTGAAATGCAGCGCCGCGGCTTCAAGACAGCTATCCTCGATGCCGATATCACGGGCCCGTCGATTCCGAAAGTCTTCGGCCTGACCGACCACGCTACGGGCGATGAAAACGGTATCTATCCGGTAACGACCAAGACGGGCATCAAGGTCATGTCCATGAACCTCCTGCTCGAAGACGCAGCGGCTCCTGTCGTATGGCGCGGCCCGGTCATTTCCGGTGCGGTAAAGCAGTTCTGGACCGATGTCATCTGGGGCGATATCGACTACATGTTCGTCGATATGCCGCCGGGAACGGGCGACGTCCCGCTGACGGTCTTCCAGTCCCTGCCCATGGACGGCATCCTGGTCGTCACATCGCCGCAGGAACTCGTTTCCATGATCGTCGAAAAAGCACTGAACATGTCGGAAATGATGCACGTCCCAGTCCTGGGCCTCATCGAAAACATGAGCTATTTTGAATGTCCTCATTGTCATGAAAAACTGTCCATCTTCGGCAAGAGCCACGTCGAAGAATCGGCACAGAAATATGATATCCCCCATACGGCCAAACTGCCGATCGACCCGGAATTCGCAGCCCACTGCGATAAAGGCGATATCGAAGGCTATGAAGCCAGCTATATGGCAGATACCGCTTCCTTCCTGGAAGGCGTGTTAGGGAAATAATAAAAAGACGCTGTCGCATGAAGACAGCGCCTTTTCTTGTAGGGGCGCCACGTGGGGCGCCCGCTCTGGGATATGTACGATTTCCTGCCCTGTTTGCTAGAAGAATCATCCAAATCCCTAACGGGTCGCCCACGTGGCGCCCCCTACATACTCCGAATTACAAACTATAAAAGAGCAACCTCTCAGTCAGCTTCGCTGACAGCTCTCCTATGAAGAGAGCCACTGCGGGCCGCCTACGAGTCACTAGCCACGAGCCACTAATTATTTCACATTTTTCGTAGCATCGATGCCAAGGGCTCTCATGATGCCAAAGAATACTTCGGTGTTGTCCATGACGCCCTGGAAGTATTCCGAGCCAGGACCTTCGGCGTTGAGCGGTACGTCGTCGGCAGCATGGCATTCGTCACCGATGGTATCGGGAATGTTGGCCGGTACGAGTTCCCAGGGATCGCCGTCGTGATGGCGGGCCGGATTGGCTTTTTCGACGACTGTCGATACCTGATGGTATTCGGTCTTATCGCCAGCCTGCTGAGCTTCCTGTTTGGTAACGGTCTGAGAAACCGTCGGCAGCGTCGGTTTCTGCTGGAAGTGGAAGTTTTCGTAATATTCCGGATGGTTGGCATACTGGATGGCCAGGGTGACATCGGGATCCGGATTATCCGGGAAGCCATCGTGGTTGGCATCTTTGAAGGTCGGGAAGATGGAGTCGGCATAGGTGCGGACAGCTGCCAGGCCCTTCTTGCCATCCCGTTCATGGTAGGTCCCGGTAATGGAAGCGCCGTGAGCATGGTCGGCGACGACGATGATCAGCGTGTTGTCCCCGTGTTCTTTATTCCATTTCTGGGCGTATTCGATGGCCTTGTCGAATTCGATGGTATCATACGTTGCGCGCTGCCAATCCATGGCGTGGAGCTGTTTGTCGATGGATGCGCCTTCAATCATGGCAAAGAAGCCTTTCGGGTTCTTGTTGAGGATATCCAGGGATTTCTTGGTCATGTTAATGAGGTTCGGCTGGTCCGTATATTTGCCGAGGACTTCCGGGTTCTTGAGCATTTCACGGTCGACATAGACATTCATCGTGCTCGGATGGAACAGGCCCAGGAGCGGTTTATTATCCGGAGCGGCCATCATTTCCTTAGAATTGCTGACGAAGGTGTAGCCTTTATCCTTGAATTCCTGGATGACGTTCTGGTTGTCATGGCGCTTCGAGCCCTGTTCGGACTGCGGGATGTAACGGCGCGAACCGCCACCCATGATGACGTCCGGGCGATGATAATCTTCGAGGTATTCCGAAGCGAGGTAATCCTGGTTGGCACGGCGGCGCGTATGACCGACCATAGCTGCCGGCGTGGCGTCTGTCGATTCGGCCTGGGTGATGATGCCGACAGACATGCCGCGGCTGCGTTTTACGATTTCCGAAATATTTTCGACGCGCGGATCATCGAAGGGGTCTTTCGTGGAGTCTTCATAGACGCCCAAGGCGTTGACGACGGATTTATGACCTGTTGCATAGGCGGACGCCGAGTTGGCACTGTCTGTCGTCAGGGAATCGTAACCGCTGGTCGTAATCAGGCAGTTATGGGGCATTTTTTCCATGGCCAGTAAGTCATTATACTTGCCGTTGGTCATGCCTTTGGAAATAATACGGGCCATTTCGCGGGCCTGCAGGGACATGCCGTCGCCGACGAAGAGGATGACGTTCTTGGCCTGGCGCTGAGCTTTGTCCTGAACGACGGTATAGCGGGCATCGGCCGAGTTAGCGCCATCGGCATCGGTAGCCGTCGCTTTTACCGTATAGGAACCGGCTTTGGGGAAATCGACCTGATTGGCACGATATGAAATGACGCCATTGCCTAAATCTTTAGCATCTAATTTCTGACCAAAGAATTTATCAGCTTTCTGTCCATTGACCGTGATGTCGACATTTTTCAGATTCTTTGCTTTCGATACTTCGACGTCGAAATCGAATTTGGCACCAGCCAGGAATTTCGCATTATCGACGGGAAGGATGCGGACATCTGCCGCCTGTACTCCGGGAATGAATCCTGCTAATGAGCCGCAGGCTACCATGGAAAGAATTGCTCGTTTTAACCATTGTCGTTTCATATCGTGACCTCCTGAATTTTGTAACATATTCGACACGATAAGTATAAAGTCCCTATACATAGAAAAGGTCAAATCTATGTATAATTTATGTATAATCTCAGGAAGGAGTGTATACTCATGATTTACAGCTGCATCGATATCGGTGGTACAGCCATCAAATTCGGCCTCGTCGACGAAACGGGCCGGTTCCATAAGAAAGGCAGCCTGCCGACAGAAGCGGCGACGGGCGGCGGTCCGGGCATTGTCCACAAAGTCCGCTCGCTCATCCAGCGCCAGCTGGCCGACCATCCCTTAGCGGGCATCGGCATCTCGACAGCCGGCATCATCGACACGGAAAGAGGGGCCGTCGACTACGCCCTGTCCATCCCGGACTATACGGGGACGGCCTGGAAATCGCTCTTGGAAAATGAATTCCAGCTCCCCTGTATCGTCGAAAACGACACGAACTGCGCCGCCCTGGGAGAATGGTGGCTCGGCGCCGGCCGGGACATGGACTCCCTCTTCGCCGTGACCGTCGGCACCAGTATCGGCGGGGCCTTCATCGAAAAGGGCCATATCCTTCACGGAGCCTGCCGGTCTGCCGGGGAAATCGCCTATATGCGCGTCCCTGCCGGCCGCCTCCACGACGTCGCTTCGGCGACATACCTCTGCCGGGAAATGGCATGCAAAAAAGCCGCCGACCCGGAAAAGGTCGACGGCCGTACTTGTTTTACCTGGGTCCGTCAGGGAGATGCCACGGCAGCAGCGGTCCTCGATACATTCTGCCAGAATCTGGCCGATGGCCTGGCCAATATCGCCTGCCTGTGCAATCCCGATGGCATCGTCCTCGGCGGCGGCATCATGGCCCAGGAGGATATCCTGAGGCCGAAGCTAGAAACAGCCCTGGCGGCGCGATTGCTGGCCATGATGCTGCCGCCTAAGGGACTGGCCTTCGCCAAACGGCAGAACGACGCCGGTATGCTGGGCGCGTTGTATCTATTGCTGCATCGAAACGGCAGCTATTGATGATTCAGTTTCGTGCGGACGATGCGGGTTACTTTTTCATCGACTAAGGCCCGGAATTCCGCGTTGCTCTTATATTCCTTCAAGAGGCCGTCATACGTTTCCCGTTCGTGGGCATATTCATGGCAGACCAGGACCATATCGGCACCGGCCTTGATGGCCATGACGCCCATGTCGGCAAAGGCATAATGCTTGGCCATGGCGCCCATTTCCATATCGTCGGAAACGATGAGTCCCTGGTAGCCGAAAGTGTTGCGCAATAAATCGGTCATGATCGGCTTGGAGACACAGGCCGGAAGATTGGGGTCCAGCGCCGGGAAGGTGACGTTCGAGACCATGATGAACATTTTCTGATTGTCTTCGCTCTTGATGAGGTTTTCAAAAGGCTTCAAATCCTGCTTCATCAAGTCATCCTTGGAACTGTTGACGCTGTCGCCGTCGATATGGGGATCCGTCTTGACTTTGCCGATGCCCGGGAAATGCTTGAGGGAACACCAGATTCCCGTCTGTTCGTAGCCGGCAATGGCTTCATGGGCGAATTGGGTCACGACGCCAGGGTCGAGGCTGTACGACCGTTCAGCCTGAGAACCGAGGTCGACGACAGGCGCAAAGTTGACGTTGATGCCCAGCTTTTTCAGGGCATCGCCCGTTGTGACGGCCCACTGTTTCGCCTGGGCCGGCTGGCCGCTCTGGCCGATGGACTGTTCAGACGGTACGGGCGGGAAGGCCTTGCGCATGCGCAGGACCTGGCCCCCTTCCTGATCGAGGGCAATGAAAGGCATGACGCCGCTCTTCTTGCGGATCGTCGTGTCTATTTTTTTTGTCAAATGCTGGACCTGTTCGGGTGTATCCATATTGCGGTCGAATAAGATAACATTCCCGGCATGGCAGTATTCCAGCTGGCGCTGGCCCTGGTCGTCGATGGTCGTCCCGGCCAGGCCGATCATCATGAGCTGGCCGATCTTTACTTCCGGTGACATCTTGGCGACGAGCCGCGATGCTTCATCTTCCTGAACAGCGCCTTTAGAGGGCCCTGCCGGGCCCGCTGGCGACGGCGAACGGTCCCAGAAGAACCAGGCGCCGATGGCTGCCAGCACCAGGATAGCCAGGGCCAGAAAAATGCCGCCCTTCGTATTAGGCTTCTTCATTATATGCCAGCTCCCCGGCGATGACCGTCTGTTTTACATGGAAATCGTTGCTGTCCAGGATGGTAATGTCCGCCTGCTTCCCTTCTTCCAGGGAACCGATGCGGTCGTAGACACCGAGGGCTTTGGCCGGGTTGACCGTAGCCATGGCGACGACATCGGGAATAGAGGCGCCGGAATTAATGAGGAAATGGAGGACCACTTCGTTCATGGGGGCAATACTGGCAGCCAGGGTCCCGTCAGCCAGGCGGGCTTCACCATTCTTGACGAAGACTTTCTGGCCACCCAAGCTGGATTCGCCATCGCCCTGCAGGCAGGCCCGCAACGAGTCGGTGACCAGGATGAGGCCGTCGCGGCCTTTCATCTGATAGGCCAGTTTCTGCGCTGCCGGATGGACGTGCAAATCGTCGCAGATCAATTCACAGCAGGCGCCCTTATGGAGCAGGGCCGCGCCGACGACACCGGGTCTGCGATGGTGGAACGGCGTCATAGCATTATATAAATGCGTAACATGGCAGCTGCCGAGGGCGTCCATGCAGTCCATGGCCTGGTCGAAATCGGCCGCCGTGTGCCCGATGGACACGATAATACCGTGGTCCTGGCAGTCCTTCAGGAATTTCTTGTTCTTCAATGTTTCCGGTGCCAGGGTGATGATCTTGATGACGTCGGCATACGGTTCGATCCAGGAAAAATCGGCAGTCTGGATATTTTCTTCCGCCTGGGAGCCTTTGTAAGCCGGGCTGATGAAAGGCCCTTCCATATGAGCGCCCAATACCTGGGCGCCGCCCTGATAGTCGTCCCGGGCCTGACGGATTCGGCTGAGGGCTTTCTCGATGCGTCCCTGTTCCATAGTCATCGTCGTCGGTACGAAGGACGTAACGCCCGTCGCCGGCAGGGCCTGCTGCATGGTCTTCAGGGCCTGGTCATCGTCATCCATAGTGTCGGCACCGGCACAGCCGTGGATGTGTTCATTGATGAATCCCGGTACGACGAAGCCGCCATTGGCATCGATGAATTCCGAGCACATGCCGGCCCGGAACTGCTTGCGCGGTACGATGCGCCAGATATCCTTTTCATACATAATGACGTGACCGTTAATGATTTCGTTCGGCAGGACAATGAGTCCGTCGATGATAGCTTTCATGTTGATTTCCTCCTAATTGTGTTCATTGCCTCCAGTATACCACAAACGGCAAGGCTGTGGAAATTGTGGATAAATGAAGTGGATAAGTTGTGCACATACTGTCAGAATGGCTATTTTATGCTTTGTCCACCTGTGCATACCTTTCCACAATGTATCCACATATTGTGCATAACTTGACGAGAGCATTTATCCACATTTTTTCAGGAATTATGCACATTATCTGCGCCATTTGTTCGCCGTCAAAAATTGCGTAATCATCCTGTTTCCAGGCCGTTTTCACCGGAGGTACACATTTATCCACGAAAGTTATCCACATTTTCCCTGCGAATCCCCAAAAAGTATGCACCTGAAAAAATCAGCATAACCGTGCGCTTTACAAAAAAAATATCCACATTTCTGTCACCCTTGTGCACAGGAAATGTGGATAAATTGTTCATAGATTATGGCGAAGGCTTATCCCTTAATCGACAGGGCGGCTCCAGTCAATGTGGATGCCCGTAGCCCGCCAGATATAGCACAAGGCCAGTTTCAGCATTTCCAGGCTCGATGTCGGGACGGTGCTGATGGTCTTATATTGCGCTAAATCCGTATACTGGTGCAAGACTTTTTCTGTCGTCAAATACTGGCGGGCCCGTTCATTCATGACGTCGTCGTTCAAGTGGACGCCGAGTTCTTTCGTCTCTGTATCGTATTCGATGTACCCGTTGTTGTTATCACCCGTGTGGGCAGCTACTTTAAAAATTGCCATAACAAAAACTCCTTCTTTATCGTTCTTATGTATCTTTTTCATGGGACATTTCCCAAAGAAATCCTTTCATGATGGCCGTGCGGCCAAAGCGTTTCTGCAGCTTGTCGATGGCTTCCGTCACTTTCGCCTTCGTCTCTTCATCTTCCGAGAACAAGTCGCCCTGCACCTGATAGGCCTGGAGCTGGCTGACCGTCAGGCCCAGGAGGCGGATGGGCTCATGACCTCTGCTCTTATTATACAATTTTTTTGCCGAAAAATATAACTGTTCTTCCGAACAGGTCCCTATGCTGCGCAGCGTCAAAGAGCGGGTAATGGTCTTGAAAGAGGCATAGCGTATCTTGATGGTGACGGTCCGTCCCATGAGCCGGTTCTGCCGCAGCCGCCACGACACTTCGTTGGCCAGGAGGCGGAACTGTTCATCCACTTCGGCGTCGCGCGTCAGGTCATGGCTGTACGTATGCTCATTGCCGACAGATTGGGGCCGCCGCCGTACTTCCAGCGGCCGGTTATCCTGGCCCAGGGACAAGCGGTAAATCCGCTGGGCCTGATTGCCTACGATGGGCTGGAGCGCTTCGGGACTGGCCGCGGCGATGTCGCCGATAGTATGATAGCCCGCTTTTTGCAGGGCCTCTTCGGTCACCTTGCCGACGCCCCACAGGCGGCTCAGCGGCAAGGGTGCCAAAATCTGCCGCTCTGTCCCATAGGGAATCCAGACCAGGCCATCCGGTTTGCGAAGGTCCGATGCCAGTTTGGCCAGGAACTTATTCGGTGCTATCCCAGCCGATGCGACGAGGCCCGTCGTCCGCCGTATTTCTTCCTTTACGGCTTTGCCCATGTCGACGATATCCGGATAATGGCGCTCCATGCCGGAGACGTCGAGGAAGGCCTCATCCAGGGCCAGCGGTTCGATGAAGGGCGAGTAATGGGACAGGATCAGGCGTATCTGATGGGAAATACGCCGGTAATGGGACATGCGCACAGGCAGGAAGACGCCATTCGGACAGAGCCTGCGGGCCAGTTTCATGCTCATAGCCGAATGTACGCCATAAGCCCTGGCTTCATAAGACGCCGTCGCGACGACGCCCCGCTCCATCAGGCCGCCGACGATGACCGGCAGGCCCTTCAGGGCCGGATTATCCCGTTGTTCTACAGAAGCATAAAACGCATCCATATCGACATGCATGATCCATCGCCGTGCCATAACCATCCCTCCTCCATTCTACTTCATATTATACAACGATTGGCCGCCCTAAATATAGAGGGGCGCATTAATTCGTACAAATTATTGTTAACAATTAGACAGCCTACAGAAACACAGATTGCTTTAAAATGGCTTAGTACCGCCATTTATAAAGAAGTATACATCATTGGATTTTCATTCCGTAATATGGTAAACTATAAGAATACTAAAGAGAGGTGAAACATTATATCATGGATTTATTCCAACTGACATACTTCATCGAAGTCGCTCACAAAAAAAGCTTTACCAAAGCTTCAAAATCGCTGCACATCAGCCAGCCGTCGATCAGCAAGGGGATCAAAGCCCTGGAAGAACACTGGGGTGTCCAGCTCTTCGACCGCAAGGGGAAAAATGTAGAGCTTACGGAAACGGGTTCCTATTTGCTTCCTAAAATCGAAGAACTCATCAAGGGATTCACCCAGCTGAATGAAGAAATGGAGTCGCCACAGCTGCTCAATGCCGGTAAATTGTCCGTCGGCGTACCGCCTATGATCGGCTCTTCCGTCATCGCGCCGTTCATCGCCCATTTCATCAACAAATATCCCAAAATCGAACTGGAAATGAAGGAAGTCGGTTCCCAAGACGTCGTATCCGCCATTGATGACGGCCTCATCCAGGTCGGGTTCGTCGCCCTGCCGATTACGACAGAAATTCCTTATGAATTTTTCATCTTCCACGAAGAACCTCTCGACGTCGTTCTCTGGCCGGATCACCCCCTGGCCTCCCAGCCATCGCTGACCTTGTCGGATATTAAAGACGAAACGTTCGTCTTCTACCCAAGCGGATTCTCCCTGAATCCCTACCTGCGTTCGGCTTTCCAGGAAATCATGGCCCATCCGAAGATCGTCTGCCGTTCCAGCAACTGGGACTTCCTGGCCCAGATGGTTGCTGGCCGCCTGGGGATTTCCCTGATGCCGCACACGATCTGTCAGCGGATTTCACCGGACCTTGCCGTCTCCGTCCCCCTCGTCCAGCCCCATCTCTATTGGACCCTGGCCCTGATTTGGAAAAGCAAGGGCTATTTATCGCACCCATCCCGGACATGGGTACAGTCGTTTAAAGATTATTTCAAGGATGCCAACGCGGCCATCCAGAGTGCCGCAGCCGAACATCCTTACCTTTCAGAGGAGTAGATCACGATGTCCACATCATTGCTATCGGCAGCAGAAAAAGACGAAATTTTTTCACATCAGCATGATAACGGCCCCTTCAGCGCCCTGGCCCTGGAAACGGCCTGCCTGAACTATCTGGACCGGCTGAACCGTACCTTCCGCAATCCCCTGGCAACCCCGGCCGACCGCCGGGCAGCCCTCAAAAAGGGGATGGGCCTGGAAGAGAAACTGTTCGAGTATATCCGCCACGAGACGCCGATCAGCTATTTTGACAGCGATTTCCGGGAACAGACGAAACAGTATATCCGCATGCGGGAAATCTATGTCGACGCCGTGAACTTCACCTTCAAGCGCCACCGCTTCCGCTTCGTCCTGGACCTGCTGCGCCTGTACAGCGAAGACCCGTGCCAGATTCTCCCTGAACGGGATATCTTTAAGGCAAAATGGGAACAAGTCCTGCTCTACGACTACCTGCTCCTCGACATGGGCCAGAAGAACACGGAAGACATCGGCCGCGAAGCCGTATCCAACGGCTATCACGAATGTGACTATACCCTGGAAATCGAAGAAGTATGGAAACAGCCGATGAAAGCCGTTCCCCGCTCTCACTTCCGCTACGTCAAAGCCGCCCTGCCCTATAGCCAGGGTGCCCGGGCCATCGCAACGTGGATGAAAGACCACGCCGCCGAACTGGCGCCGGCCCTCTGGGTCGTCGATACCCAGGCCATCGAAGCCCTGCGCCAAGGACCGGACCTGACCGTAACTGATGAAGATGTCGCGATTATTGAAAAAACGTTTTGAAAAAAGAGGCTGTCGCATTAAGACAGCCTCTTTTTGAGTTTTAAGTTTGTAGTTTTTCGCTTTACATGACGCGCTTGGCTCCGATGTAGCGGGCAGCCCAATAACTGCTGTCCATATTGGAGATGCTGACGCCATCGCTGGCGGCATTGATGAACTGGTGATTGCCGATATAGATGCCGACGTGGGAAATGCCTGAGTCGTACGTCGAGAAGAAGACCAGGTCGCCAGGCTGCAGGTTAGCCATGGAAACGGAATAACCTACGCCATACTGTTCGTCGGCACTGCGCGGCAAATCGATGCCGGCTGCCGAATAGACATAGCGCGTGAAGCCGGAGCAGTCGAAGCCGGACGGCGTCGAACCGCCAAAGATATAGGGAACACCGATATACTGGTTGGCAATGTCGAGGATATGCGTAGCCGCCGGACTTTCGACGCGGGCCAGGCCATTATATCCACCATTGCCGAAACGGCGGATAGGACCGTTGGGCAGGCTCTGCCCGGTAAGGGCATAAAAAGTCGACTGTCCGACGATGCCGTCCGTTTCCAGCCCGTGGTCGGCCTGGAACTGGCGGATGGCCTGTTCCGTGCCGACGCCAAAAACGCCATCGACATCGACGGTATAGCCATTATTGGCCAGTGCCTGCTGGATTACGCGGACTTCATTGTCTGCCGTAACAGCCGGCAAAGCGTCCGAAACTGCCCCTCCCTGCGAAGTCCTGTTTTCCGGCATGGCTTCCCCCATGAGGGCTTCATACGTAGCGGCGCCGATGATGCCATCACAATCTAGTCCGTGGTCTGCCTGGAACTGACGGACTGCGGCCTGGGTTGAATCGCCATAGTCGCCATCCGCATCCGTATCATAACCATGCGCCGTCAAAGCCTGCTGGATTTCAGTAATCTGATGTCCCTTGTCACCGGGATGGAACGTCGCACCAGCCACCGACAGGGACGTCATGAAGCACACCCCCAGCATAACGGCTATCTTCTTTGTCGTATCCATGGAATACCCCTTTCCCAAATTTGTAACATAGTTAGTTAATTATACCATTTTTTTCACCACATTTATAGTATAGGGCCATTGTCATACAAAGGCTTCTACCATCATGCGCGGTCCTTTTCACTTTATAGCTTGTAGTACAGAGTTTGTAGTTTTTAGCGAAAACCTTTAAATTTAAAGTCATCTGCTGACAACTAACAGCTAGCCGCTGACTGCAAAAAAGGGGCTGTCGCACGAAGTCTTCTACCATCATGCGCGGCCCGTTTACTTTATAGTTTGTAGCGCAGAGTTTGTAGTTTGCAGAGAAAACCTTTAAATTTAAACCCATCCGCTAACAACTAACAACTAGCCACTAACAACTTTAAAGGGCTTGTCGTCGTGCGACAAGCCCCTTTTTTACATACGGATTTTATTAGAATTTGCCAGCTTTGGCAGCGCCTTCTACGGCTACGGCTACAGCTACGGATGCGCCAACCATGGGGTTGTTGCCCATGCCGAGGAAGCCCATCATTTCTACGTGAGCCGGTACGGACGAAGAGCCAGCGAACTGTGCATCGCTGTGCATACGGCCCATGGTATCGGTCATACCGTAAGAAGCCGGGCCGGCAGCCATGTTGTCCGGATGGAGTGTACGGCCTGTGCCGCCGCCGGATGCAACGGAGAAGTATTTCTTGCCCATTTCGATACATTCTTTCTTATATGTACCGGCAACGGGGTGCTGGAAGCGGGTCGGGTTGGTCGAGTTGCCCGTAATGGAGACGTCGACGCCTTCGTGGTGCATGATAGCGACGCCTTCGCGGACATCGTCGGCACCGAAGCAGCGGACATTGGCCCGTTCGCTCTTGGAATACGGGATTTCACGGACGATGTTCAGTTCACCCGTTTTGTAATCGAACTGGGTCTGAACATAGGTGAAGCCGTTGATACGGGAAATGATCTGAGCAGCGTCTTTGCCGAGGCCGTTGAGGATGACGCGGAGAGGCACTTTACGAGCCTTGTTGGCATTGCGGACGATGCCGATAGCACCTTCAGCAGCTGCAAAGGATTCGTGGCCTGCGAGGAAGCAGAAGCATTTCGTTTCATCCTGCAAGAGCATAGCTGCCAGGTTGCCGTGGCCGCGGCCGACTTTGCGGTCTTCAGCAACCGAACCGGGGATGCAGAAGGACTGGAGGCCGATGCCGATAGCTTTCGCAGCTTCTACAGCCGTGCGTGCATTGGTCTTGATGGCGATAGCGGCGCCAACGGTGTACGCCCAGCCGGCATTTTCAAATGCGATAGGCTGTACGTCTTTGACGATTTTATAGGGATCCAGGCCGGCAGCTGCACAGATATCGCGACATTCTTCAACGCTGCCGATACCGTATTCTTTCAGTACGCCGAGGATCTTATCAATTCTTCTGTCGTAGCTTTCAAATAATTCCATGGTTTTGCCCTCCTATTGCTGTCTCGGATCGATATACGAAGCTGCTTCTTCAAAGCGGCCATAATGGCCTTTTGCGTCTTCCATGGCTTTCGCCGGTTCGACGCCTTTCTTGATGGCTTCCATCATTTTGCCGAGGTGGATGAATTCATAGCCGATGACCTGGTTGTCTTCATCGAGTGCCATGCGGGTGACATAGCCTTCGGTCATTTCCAGATAACGCGTGCCTTTGGCTTTCGTGCCGAACATGGTGCCGGTCTGGCTGCGCAGGCCTTTGCCGAGGTCGTCCAGGCTGGCGCCGATGGGGAGACCGCCTTCGGAGAATGCCGTCTGGGTACGGCCATAGACGATCTGGAGGAAGAGCTGGCGCATAGCGACGTTGATAGCATCGCAGACCAGGTCGGTGTTGAGGGCTTCAAGAAGCGTTTTGCCCGGAAGGATTTCCGAAGCCATAGCAGCAGAATGAGTCATGCCGGAACAGCCGATAGTTTCAACGAGGGCTTCTTCGATGATGCCGTCTTTGACGTTGAGGGTCAACTTGCAGGCGCCCTGCTGCGGAGCACACCAGCCTACACCGTGGGTCAGACCGCTTACATCTTTGATTTCCTTTACCTGTACCCATTCGCCTTCTTCCGGAATCGGTGCCGGTCCGTGATATGCGCCTTTCGTGACGGGACACATATTCTTAACTTCTGTTGAATATAACATGTTCTCTTCATCCTTTCAAAATGTATGAGAAATAAAAAGCAGCACGTATAGGACTCAGTCCTTCAACTGGTCGTATATCTGTGTGAATAAAGCGCGATACATGCTGCCTTTGCGCCACAAGAATGAAAATGCGTGCATGACGGAAAAATCCTTGACGACAATGCGCCGCAGCGTCCCGTCAGCCAGTTCTTTCTGAACCGATTTTTCATATAAAAATGCAATACCGCAGTCGCGGCAGGCCAGCCCTTTGACGGCCGACAAGCTGCCCACTTCATAGCGGGCCGGGAAATGTTCCAGTGTGTACCCCTGTTCTGCCAGCTTATGTTCTAAAATCCGGCGGGCGCCGGCATGGCGTTCGCGGACGATGACCCGATAGCGCATGAGTTCAGACAGTGTCATTTCCTCCGGCGCTTCATAGCCTGTGCCGCAGACAGCGACAATCGGTTCATTAGAAAATAAGAGCGATTCATAGCGCCCCTGGTCAAAGGAGCTTTCGACGATGGCGAAATCAATGGCACCATCATCCAGGGACTGGAGCAGTTTTTCAGCATCGGCAATTTCCATGCGGAGATTCATATCGTCGTTATGCTTGAGCAGGTCAGCCAACTTATCGAGAATCCCCACGCCAGCCGTTGGCGTCGCACCAAAAGACAAGGAGCGGTTATGCTGCAAATCACGGAGATGCTCTTTCAAGATGGCATCGTCATGGCTGATGGCAGTCACGGCATTCCAAAGGATGTGACCAGCCTGGGTCAGCTGCAGGTGTTTCCCCTTGTAACTAAAGAGTTTGGTCCCGTATTCGCGTTCTAAATAGCGAATATGCTGAGAAACGGCAGGCTGTGTGATGTGCAGTTCCGCAGCAGCCCGGGTATAGTTCATGTGACGGCAAACGCACAAAAATGTATGGATACGAAAATCTAACATAGCACCCTTTCCTTCCTTTGCGTTTTCCATAAGATAATTTTATGATATTTCAAAATTTTTATCAAGAAAAAAGTGGGCATTTTATGTATACACATGGGACGACTTCGCTCCCATCGATTTCGATGCCGGCCTGTTTCCGTACGCTTGTAGTAGACGAGGCCCTCATGGTATAATAAGGATAAACGATTAACTCATCAAATACAAGAAAGGATGAATCATTATGATGAAAAAAATGACGACACTCTGCGCGTCCCTGCTCCTGGCCCTGGGCTGCCTGACAGCCAATGCCATGGATTCCCAGACCCTGGTCAATAATCCCAGCCGTTACCGGGTCATCAGCACCAGCCCGGACGGCATCGTCTATGCCGATATGGATTCCCTCCGGGCCATGCAGACCATGGACTATCCCAACAGCATCGAAAACATGAGCCTGACGCTGTACGTCGAAAAATACGCCGGCATCCGCGACGACCTGGTCTTCCAGATGGGCCAGGAAATCCACCAGATCAACGAATACAAAGCGGCCCTGCACGCCAACAAGCGCGAAGGGACATACGACCTGAAAGCCGATCTGACCAAGGTCTACCGGCCCGATGGAACAGACTATGCCGTCAAAATCGACACGGTCCAGTTCAAAAACGTCCGCGACATGTACACGGCCCTGCATCACTTCGCCGCCCTCACGCCGCAGAAGGATTAGTGGCTCGTGGCTAGTGGCTCGTGGCTAGTGGCTCGTGGCTAGTGGCTCGTGGCTAGTGGCTCGCAGTGGCTCTCCTTATAGGAGAGCTGTCAGCGAAGCTGACTGAGAGGTTTCTCTATCAACATAGTTTACAGAAAAGGGGCTGTCGCATGTGCGACAGCCCCTTTTTGAGTTTTAAGTTTGCAGCAAATGGTAAAAAATTTAAAACCATCCCCTGGCCACTAGCTGCTAACCACCAGCCACTTAAAATATTTCCCTCCGGCCCGCAGCTATTGTATAATAGAGGCAATGAATCTTTATTATATGAAATGAAGGGGACCTGACATGACGAATGAAAAATATATGAATATGATCCGCAACAATCCCTATGTAATCGACCGCATCGAAAATCCGTCGGAAGAAATGCAGCTCCTGGCTGTCCAGATGAACGGCCTGGCCCTGCAATACATCAAGCATCCTTCCGAAGCCGTCCAAAAAGCCGCCGTCGCTAATACGGCACGGGCCATCCAATTCATCGACCATCCCTCGGAAGACATGCTCCTGCAAGCCGTCCAGTCCGGCTGGAACAACTTGAGCTATATCAAAAATCCGTCACCGGAACTCATCGACGCCGCCCTGGAACAGTCCGGCTGGGCCATCAAATACGTCAAAGACCCGGACGAAGACCTGCAGCTGCGGGCCGTAGAAAAGAATTACGACGCCATCAAATACATCCAGCATCCGACACCGGCCGTCCAGCTGGCTGCCATCCGCGGCAATTACGAAGCCCTGCGCTACATCGAAAAACCGACAGAAGAAGCAAAAGAACTGGCCATCAGCGAAAATGAACAGGCCATCCGCCTCATCCCGGACATCAGCAAAGAAGAGTTCCTCCACTTCCTCAGCCGCAACGTCCTGGTCAGCAAATATATGCCCAAGGGCATTTCCCTGACGCCCGATGACTGGCGCAACACCTTCAAGGCCGTCTTGTCCCGGGATGACGTGCCGGAAGACTACGTCCGCAACTTCATTACCTGCAGCGCCGTCGACCTGACGCCGGCTGATAAAGTCCTCCTCGTCGACGATTGCGGCAGCAAGAAGGCCCGCCGCATCACAGTAGATGAAAAATTGACATTGAAATAGGAGCGAAATCATGAACTTTACAGATACTTTCAAAAGCGTAGAATTAGTCCTCAAAGCCGGCGAAGTCCCACTGCTCGTCGGCGAAACGGGTATCGGCAAGACCTCCCTGGCCCGGGAACTGGCTGCCAAGAACGACTGGAGCCTCGTCGGCATCGACGGCAACCTCCTCAAAGAAGGGGAAATCGGCGGCCTGCCTACGGTCGAAGCGGGCACGACGATTTACGCCGTCCACCATAAACTCCGCAAAATCGACGAAGAAATCGCCAAGGGCAAAACGGTCCTCTTATTTATCGACGAAATCAACCGCTGCGACCACGCCGTTCAGCAGGAACTGATGAACCTCATCCTCAACCGCGAAATCAACGGCTACGTCTTATCACCGTCGGTCCACATCATCGCCGCCATGAACCCGGCCGATTCCTACGACTACGAAGTCGTCGAAATGGATGCGGCCCAGCAGAACCGCTTCGTCTGGCTGTATATGGAAGCCGATTACCTGCAGTGGCTCGATTGGGCCTCGACAGCGGGCATCGAAGAAGAAGTCATGGAATTCATTTCCACCTTCCCGGAATACCTGGACAAGACCAACGAAGACGATATCAATGCGACGCCGCGCAGTTACGAACGCATTTCCAAGCTGTACCACATTTATAAACAGGACCCGTCGGCCATCCCGCAGGGCGTCTTCTACAATGTCATCCGCGGCAACGTCGGCAAACTCATCGCCCAGGAATTCGTCCATTTCGTCACGTCCGACGCCCAGCCCCTCATCGCTTATGACGACGTCTTCGGCGGACCGTCCCTGGACCCGGCCCTGTCCAGCCGGATTGCCAGCGAAAGCCACACCCGCCTCTATCTGGCTGCCAAGAATATCCTTAAACAGCTGGAACATGAACTCCGCCTCGACGACAGCCAGGCCCAGGCGCTCCTGTCCCGCTTCGTAGCCTTCCTGGCCTTCTACCCGGTCGACCTGCGCCTCGGCGTCATGAAAGACATGAAAGCCGCCAACCCCAAAGTCTATGCCTGCGCTTTGGATAACGACGACTTCATCGACAGCTACTTCGCCGCCTTCCGCTCCCTGCGATAACAGCTTATGGAACAGTCACTGCCCATTGCGGCCAATCTACTCTATCAGCAGGCATCTATCGTAGCCGACGCCGTCCTCGCCGAACAGCGCCGGACAGGGAGCGTCCCGGACGTGCCGGCCGATTTCCAAAAGAAATTCTACGCCTTCCTGGACCGCATCACCGGTCACTTGATGGAAGACAAAGACAATTTCTTCGGCTATTTTCTCTTCCAAATGGTCAAGGACATCCGCTTCGACATGGCTTCACCGACGGGGACCAACTTCAAAGGGACGCGGTATCACCTCTATTTCAACCCCATGCTGTTCCTGCCCCTGTCTCCGGAACAGATGGAGAGCACCATCAAGCACGAAATCCTCCACGTCGTATCGCTCCACCTCATCCGGGCCAAAGAACTGCGGCAGCAATACAGCAAGCTGGCCGTCAATCTGGCTATGGACGTCGTCGTCAACACCTACCTCGACCACCTGCCGCCCTTCTCGACGACCCTGGAATGGGTAAACATGAACTATGCCCTGCTATTAAAGTCCTTTGAAAGCCTGGAATACTACGTCGATAAGATTCAAGGCGCCCTGGACCTGCGGACCGACAAGAAGGACCTGCCCGAATCGGACAGCGATTCCGACGAATCCATTGCCGTGTCCTACGACCCGGCCAAGACCCATGATTTATGGGACGAAGGCGACGACATCGACGAAGAGACGCTGCGCAAATTCACAGAAAAATACATCGACGCGTCATGCAAAGGCGAACTGTCGAACTATCTGGAAAGCATGATTGCAGCCCTGAAAGACGCCCAGGAAGATCTGCCCTGGCACTGGTACCTGAAGAAGCTCGTCGGCTCCGTCACCAGCACCTGGAAAAAGACGACCATGCGCCGCAACCGCCGCCAGCCGGAACGCCTGGACCTGCCAGGCTGCCTGCGCTCCCATACGGCAAAAATCCTCATCGGCCTGGACATCAGCGGCAGCATCACCGACGCCGAATTCCGCCAGGCCATCGGCGAAGTCCTGCACCTGGTCCGCTGCTACAACCATGAAATCATCGTCGCCGAATGTGACGATGAAATCCGCCGCACCTACCGCATCCGCACTATGGACGACGTCCGCGGCCGCCTGGACATCCGCGGCGGCACAGCCTATTCTCCGGTCTTCGCCTACGCCAATACACAGCGCGTCGACCTCGTCGTCTACTTCACCGACGGCAAAGGCGAAGAAAAACTCCAGACGCCGCCCAAAGGCTACAAAGTCCTCTGGGTCCTCTCGGGCAAAGGAGACAAACTCTCCCTGAAAAAGCCCTTCGGCCTAGTCAAACGCTTGACCAAACTTCCAGAATACGACCCGTCCCTCGACTTCGACGACGTAGAAAAAGGCGGCTTCTCCATGAACCACCAGGAAGGGATCAGTATGCCGTGAGTAAAAAGGCGCTGTCGCATGAAGACAGCGCCTTTTTGAGTGGCTCGTGGTTCGTGGTGCGTGATTCGTAAAACCTGCCATTATACCAGAACAGGCTGTGGCGAAATCACCCTAGCGGGCCGCCAGCCACAGCTGTCCGTTTTGGCCAGCCCCCTACGCATACGGTGGCTGGCCAAAAGGGCCTGCGCACGATTACATGCGGCAAGCCCTTTTGGCGGTTCTGGCGGATTCGGTTAAAATAATTTTTCGTAGAGATAACGGATATCGTCCAAGGACAATTCCTTGCAGTTGTTGACTAAGAGACGGGTCTGCTGGCTTCCGGCTTTTACCAGGAAGTCGAGGTCTTCTTTTTTGACGCCGAATTCGTCGAGTTTCGTCGGGATATGGACTTTGGCGACGACATCTTTGATTTCAGAAACGATATAATCGGCTTTGCTGTCTGCTGTTTCTGCATATTTTTCAGGATAGACGGCATCGCAGAGAGCGGCCAGTCGTTCTGTGCAGGCATCTTTGTTGAATTCCATGACATGCGCAATCAGGATAGCATTCGAAACACCATGGGCAATGTGGTATTTGCCGCCTAACGGATAGGAAAGGGCATGGACAGCGGTCGTACCGGAACCGGTAATGGCAACACCACCGTAAAAAGCGCCGATGAGCATTTCCGTCTTGGCATCCATATTATCGCCATCCGCATAGGCTTCACGGATGTTATGGAAAATCTTCTTGGCCCCTTCAATCGCATAGGTATCGCTGAGAATCGTCGCCTTGTTCGACGTAAAACATTCGACGACGTGAGCCAGGGCATCGACGCCGGTGGCAGCCAGGACTTTCGGCGGCAAATGGCGAATCATTTCGGCGTCGAGGATAACATAGTCCGGAATCATGCAATCATTGACGATGCCTTGTTTAGACTGTTCTTCCGGGATGGCGACGATGGAATTGCAGGTTGCTTCCGAACCGGTCCCGCAAGTCGTCGGGACCATCAGGGATTTGATATATTTCTTGGCAATCGTCGGATCCTTCAGCAAGTCGCGGACGCCATAGTCGGCACCGATGACGATGCTGGCCAGCTTAGCCGCATCCATGACGCTGCCGCCGCCTACACCAATGACCAAATCGATATTGGCAACGCTGACTTCGTCGATGACGCGTTCCACGTCCTGGTAGGAAGGTTCCGAGGCCAAATCGTCGATAACCGTCAATTTTACAGCCGAGCAGATTTCTTCGACCCGTTTCGTAAGGCCCGCTCCTCGGACTGCCTTATCGGTAAACAGCAAGACGAACTGTGCCTTTTCCCGCTGCAATACTTCACTGATTTTTTCTACACTGCCGGGTCCTGCATAAACTACTCCCGGAATCGTTAACTGACATTGTTTCATAATTGCAACCTCTTTTCGCTTAACTAAGGGCGTTTAAAAATCAACCTTTTGAGACATATCGGTGTATATGTTATCGTCTAAAGCATTTTCAGTTCGACTGACAACGCAAGTGCATACAGAATCTCCCATAACGTTGAGCACGGTTTTAAACATATCTGTGAAGCGATCAATACCAACAATAATTGCGACTGCATCGAGAGGGAAGCCAACAGAGGTTAAAACAGTAAGCAATGTAACCATAACAACGCCAGGCATGCCTGGAGATCCAATGGTTCCAAGAGTTGCCGTAATTACAATTGTTATAATCATCGACCAGGTTAAATCGACTCCATAAAGCTGAGCTACAAACATAGCGGTCATTCCTTGCATAATTGCAGATCCATCCATATTAATGGTAGCTCCTAAAGGAATTGTAAATGAAGAGATTTTTTTTGATACACCTAATACATCGCATAATTTTAAAGAATACGGAATGCTGATATTGGAGGATGACGTAGAAAACGGAATTACCATCATCTGTGAAAACTTTCTTAAATAATATATAGGATTGACTTTGGCTCCAATTTTTAAAAGCGGAATATAAATTATGATACCGAATAAGATGAATAAGAAAATTTCACACAAGGCATATTTTCCTAGAGCTAGTATAATGGCGTATCCCGCGGTAACAACGGTACGTGACATCAAGCAAAAAACACCTATGGGAGTTAATTGCATCACGATATCCACTATTTTAGTCATGATTTCATAAGTAGAATCAACAAAATCTTTGAAATATTTTGCTTTTCCCCCTATTAAACTAATAACAATGCCTACGAAGCTGGCAAATAGAACAACATGAATCATGTTTCCTTTTGCTAATGATTCAAAAATGTTTGATGGTAACATATTTAAAAGAACATTAACAAAAGAGACAGAAGTAGCTTTTGCATTTGTTGCAGTAGGTGCTAAAGTTAAGGTTCCCATATCTACTCCGGCACCGGGTTGTAAAATAATTCCTCCGGCAATTCCGAATGCGGAAGCCACTACTTCGAAAGTGGCGTATAATAACAGAATTTTCGATCCAACACGTCCAACCTGTTTAACGTCAGTGGCTGATGACATACCTACAATTAAAGAACAAAAAACAAAAGGAATGATGGTCATTTTTAGCAATGTTAAATATGCTTTACCAATAAATTGAAAAATGCCACCAACTAAAATGTCATCACGAATAATTCCGGCTGGAAACTGTACAAGAATTGCTCCAACTATAAGCCCGGCCGCGACTCCAATGAGGGATTTTGTGCCTAGTGACATTTTTTTCTTTTTAATAGCTTCTGCCATAATTAATCGCACTCCTTATTTGGTAAGATATTCTTGAATTAAGCATCCGAATTCTTTCATTTTTTCTTGAATAACATCAGAATGAAGCGTGGCAAAATTTAAGCGCATTGTATTTAGTCCTTGTTCACCAACACAGAAGAATGTTCCTGGTACATAAGCAATATTTTTATTGAAAATAAAGTTAAACATTTTAAGAGTATCGATATTATCTTCAAGTTCAAGCCACATAAATAGGCCACCATCGGGTTTGACTACTTTTGTGTTTTTTGGAAAATATTTTTTTACCGCTTGAAGCATAACATCTCTTCGCTTTGCGTAAATAGAACTAATCAGTCGAAGATGCGCATCAAAATCATAGTTATGTAAATATCCGTATACTTGTCGTTGAGCTAGATTATTTACTTGTAAATCATCACGCATTTTCATATAAATTAACTTTTGAATACTTTTTTCGTCGGCAACAATCCAAGCAACACGAATTCCAGGTGCAATTGTTTTTGAAAAGGATCCAGCATAGATAACCCGTTCATATTTATCAAAACTCTTAATTGCAGGCATTATCTTCCCCGTAAAAGAAATGAGGCTATAAGGAGCATCTTCATAAATATATGTATCGTATTTTTCTGCTAGTTCGACAATTTTCTTTCTTTTTTCAATAGACATACACCTTCCACTGGGATTTTGAAAATCTGGAATGACATAAATGAATTTTACGGGATGTTGTTTTAATGCATTTTCTAACATATCCATATTCATTCCATCATCATCCATGGGGATTCCCTTTATTTGTGGTCCATACGATTGAATGCTATCAATGGCTCCAACATAGGTGGGAGATTCGCAAAGAACTACATCGCCAGGCTCAATTAATCCTTTTGAGATATAATTTAAGCCTTGTTGAGACCCGCTAGTGATTAAAATGTTTTTTAGAGATAGACCTTTTACATTGAATTTATTTTCCATTAAATGCACAATTTCGTTTCTTAATGGATTATACCCATCAGATGCTGCATATTGAACTGCTTCGCCTCCTTCTGTTTCCAATACTTTATCGGTAATATCTTTTAATTCTTTAATTGGAAATAAATCAGGAGCGGGTAGACCGCCAGCAAAAGAATAAATTTTGATACCATGCGCTGACTTTTCTCGAATTTGGCTGGTAATACTTCTAATAGCCGATGGCGTTAATGCATCTAAAAATTTACTTGATATACTCATATCTGATTTTCCTCCTTAATTGGTAGCTATTGTTATAAATTATATAAATCAAAAATATTTAATAGCTTTTGTTTAATTATTGGATCAGTACAATTAGATGGTTGGCGAGCTGGACCTACTTGGTAGCCACTCAGATTGACTGCTAATTTGACAACTGAGTTTGGGTTACCCATTTGCATAACATTGCGAAAAGCGCGAATCTTTTTCTGTGATTCGTTGGCTTTTTCGATATTTCCTTCTTTCCAGTAGTTATAAATACTGACCATTAATTCAGGAAAAACATTAGAGCAACCGGAAATGGCACCGGTACCACCAGCCATGAGAGCCCAGAGAATGAGGGAATCACTGCCGGCCAATACGTTAAGGCGAGGATCTGTATTTTCGATATATTTCAACATATTGTCGAAGTTGCCGCTCGAATCTTTGATGCCAATAATGTTTTCATATTTTGCCAAGTATTTGACAGTTTTCCAATCAATGGCATTACCGGTCCGCGCCGGGATGTTGTACAACAAAATCGGCATATCAACAGCTTCTGCAATAGCGCTGTAATGTTCAATCAAGTCAGCCTGGGACGCTTTTACAAAGTACGGTGTGATGATGGATAAGCAATCGACACCGCCCATCTGCTGAACGGCTTTTGACAATTCAATCGTTTCTTTCGTTGTAACGCAGCCCGTGCCGGCATAGACAGGAACACGGCCCTGAACGGCTTCAACAGCCGCTTCAATGATTTCTAGTTTTTCTTTTGCCGAAAACGCATAGAATTCACCATTTGTCCCCAGTGGGAAAATCCCATGAACGCCAGCTTTAATCAAATGGTCGATAAAAGCCTGGTATTCTTTTTTGTTAAATTCTTCTGTTTCCGTCAAAGCAGTAACAACTGGTGTAATTAATCCTTCTGCTTTAAACATAATAATATCTCGCTCCTTTGTGAATATATTTAAAATTTAATATTCTGCAAATTTTTTCCCTAAATCTACGGCATAGCACATGCTATCTGCTTTAGCAATGCCTTTCCCGGCAATATCGAAAGCCGTACCATGATCGACAGAGGTCCGGATGATGGGAAGCCCCAGCGTGACATTGACGCCGGAATCAAAAGCAACCATTTTCATAGGGATATGTCCCTGGTCATGATACATGGCAACGACGATATCGTAGATACCGTTATAAGCTTTCAAGAAGACCGTATCCGGCGGGACAGGCCCATCAACATCAAGGCCTTCCTGCTGTGCTGCCTGGACAGCCGGGATGATTTCATCAATTTCTTCCCGGCCAAAGAGTCCGGCTTCGCCACTGTGGGGATTCAAGCCGGCAACAGCGATCCGCGACGTTTCGACGCCCAGCTGCTTCATCGCCTTATCGGCCAGATGAACACATTCCAGCACCCTGGCTTTCGTTGCTCTGTCACAGGCTTCCCGCAGGGAACAATGAGTCGATACGTGGACGACAGACATGCGTTCGCTCCAAAGCATCATCGTATAGGATTTCGTCTTCGTCAGTGTGGCGAAGATTTCCGTATGGCCGTCAAAGTTGTGACCGCCTTTATGGAGGGCTTCCTTATTCAAGGGAGCCGTCGTGACGACGCGGATATCTCCTTTCAAAGCATCGGAAATGGCCCTGGCAATATATTGATACGCCGCATCACCGGCAATGGGCGATACCTGCCCGATTTCAATATCTTTGCCGATAGCCAGGTCGACGACAGAAATGATGTTGATTTTCCCTGGCTGGAAGTCCTGTACCTTTTCAATGCGTACCAGCGGCGTCGTCAGCTGAAGCTGTTGATGATAGTATTGGAGTACATCATAGCTGCCGTAAATCAAGACAGATTGCTGATACTCCGGTTTAGCATCTATGGCTTTGAGGGAAATCTCCGGTCCGATACCAGCCGGGTCGCCCATAGTAATGCCTACAAGATTCGATTTCATCACATATCCTCCTATATAACAAAATAAAAATTTCATTATTGTTTTTATTTGTTTAAATTTGTTTGTTTTTATTAATTAAATTATAGAGTGGTACCATAAATAAGTCAATGGCTTTTATCTATATACTCCATGCTATTTTTTCATCGTTTTTTACAAACAATTTCCAATAAAATAGTATAAAAAAAGCCAGGAATGGCATACTAACGCTCATTCCTGACTTTTTTTATTTTTCTATACGTATGATTTTATAACATAAAACAACATTTTGGAACTAAAAAGAAACTCTTTAGTTGCGTTTCAGTTCCTTGATACAACGGAAAATATCTTCTTCCGTACCAAAGGCACCGGCTTTGGTGACGATAGGCAATCCTTCCTGGCTGCCTCCCAGCAAGCGGCCTTGCACAAAACCAGGCACTATCTCCCGTTCAATATGGGACCCGCTGGCCCCTAACTGCGAAATGACGGCAATGGCCGTATCGCCACCGGTCAAAAACAAACCGCTCACGGCGGTTTCCTGCAAAATAGCCGGCACCATCCGACTCAGGGTCTGTTTAGTAAATTCGGCCAATTCATCCGTAGAAATCCCCTTTTCCCGGCCATAGGCGGCAAAGTCTTCATAATCCTGGCGGCAGGCAGCCCCCGTGAGGACCACGCTCTGGCCAGACTGCAAAAAGTTTACGATTTTCTGAATCGCTGTCCTTCCATCCTGATTTTCATAAAGGGCCCTCATGTCCAGTGCCACGACGGGCAAGCCCTGGTTCCGGCAATACGCCAGCTGGTCCATAGTCTTACTGCTGATGCTGCCGATAACGGCCATGGCAGGGAGCTTCCGCTGCTGTATCTGCAATATTCCCTGGGCCAAACCGGCAGAACCGATCCACAGGACTTTCTTCCCCGTCTGACCGGCTTTTTCAGCAATCCGTTCCAGCTGCGCCTGCTCCATCGTATCAAAGGAATAAGCCAGCCCGGTAAAGTCAAGACGACCGTCCTCGATGGCATCGAGGGTATAGTGACAGACCGGCTGCTGCAGGCACGCCGACAAAATCCGTTGTACGTAATCTTCCTGCAAGGGATTCCGCGGATCACGGGCGATTTCCGTATCCAGCAACGGTGTCCCATGGACGCAAAGCCGCCCCGCTTCGACAGTCCGCCCCTGCTCAGGATAAGCCGGCGCAAAGATGATGAGTTCCGGCGCATAACTATCGACAACAGCCCGGATTTCTTCTTGCAAATGACCGCGCAGCGTCGAATCGACTTTCTTATACAGAAAACGGCAGCCACCGGTTTGCTGTACCTGCTGTACGGCCGCATACACGCGGTCATAGGCTTCCTGGCCGGAAACGACGCGGCTCTCGCTGTCGATGGACAGGCTGTTGCCATTGGCTTCTATCTGTGCCGTATCCAGGATGACATCGACAGGAATCCCGTGCTTGCAAAGCTGGACGCCTGTATCATTGGCTCCCGTAAAATCATCGGCAATGATGACAAAATGATGCATGTACTCTCCCCCTTAAACGCAGATAAACTGAACCTGGTGTTCTTCAAATAAGGACGCTTCTTCTGCACTGGCCTGATAGTCACTGACGAGGACATCCATATCCCAGAGGTCCAGGATATAATAGAGTTTATGTTTCTTGAACTTAGAATGGTCCGCCAGGAGGACGACCTTATCCGATGCCTGCATACAAGCCCGCTTGACATCGATTTTTTCGGCATTGGCCGTCATGATGCGCCAATCCGGCGTGATGGCCTGGGTCCCTAAAAAGCAGATATCGAAATGCATCGCCCGAACCATATTGGTCGCCAGGACGCCGCACGTCGAGCTGGATTCGACGTCAATATGGCCGCCTAAGAGGATGACATACAACCCCATGACCGGAGTCAGGACCTGGGCAATGGCTAAATCATTGGTCACGACGGTCAGATTATCCCAGCGCTGTTTGGCCATCAATTCTGCCAGCTCAAAATTCGTCGTACCCGCATCGAGATAGATGCTCATAGACGATTCGATAAGAGGCAAGGCCGCTGCCGCCATGCGCCGCTTTTCTTCAATGTGGACTAATTTACGATTGCGATACGTCGCTTCTTTGACAGAAGATTCTACCAAAACAGCGCCGCCGTGGCTTTTTTCGACTAAGCCGCCTTCTTCCAAATGCTGCAAATCCCGCCGGATCGTCATCGTCGTGACATCAAGCTGCTGGGCCAGGTCATTGACCGTTACAGCTTTGTTCTTGTACAGTTCGTTCAAAATAAACTGCCGTCGTTCTGCTGGTAACATACACTTCACCTCATGTTTATCCTTACATACTTTTCTCATCATATAATGTTTGTATTTGTTCTTTTGTGTTAATTCATTATAACAAGAGAAAAAAAAGGCGTCAAGAAAAAAGGCGCTGTCGCACGAAGACAGCGCCTTTTTGAGTGGCTCGTGACTAGTGGCTAGTTGTTAGCAGATTGTAGTTCGTGGCTCGTAACTGCCTGCCATTATACCAGAACAGGCTGTGGCGAAGTCCCCCTAGCGGGCTCGCCACGTGCGAGCCCCTACGTGCGGCCGCTGGCCGTTTTTTTGCGACCTGCGACCGGCCACCTGTGGCCTGCGTTTATTTTTTCATCGCCTGCATGCGATTTCTATTCATTTAACATTTTTTAGTATATTTAGTTCCTCTGCCATTCCCCATTTTCTGGATAACTTTCTTCTGAATCAGTGCGTTCAACAATCGGATAACTTTTGCTTTCGTAAAAGGAGTCTGCTCTTCGATTTCTTGGCGGCTCATCATGCGATTGTCCCGTAATACCTGTACAATCACACTTTCATCACGGGTCAGTTCGGGTTCCAGTTGCAATAAAGGCAGTGTAATTTTAACTGCATTTTCACTAATGTCAAAAGAAGGGTTGACCTGACTGGCGGCGTAGGCATTAAAAATCCGCTGTATTCCCGTTCCAAAACTTTCAATATAGCCTAACCGATAAAAAACATTGGCTATTTTAGGATTCCGCAAAATGGAAATCTGATGATATAAATACTCCTCTTTAGAAATCCCTTCCGGAAGGCCGCCTGGCGAAGTGATTTCAACGCGGTCTGCAAAAAAACTGATATGAATATCCGCCGATATATCCCACATCCGATGAACCAGGCTATTGGCTATAGCTTCACGGACAGCCTTTTCCGGAATCGTTTCAATAAGCTGCCGTTCAGCTCCTTCTATTTTTTCATAGGTATAATACTCCCTAAAGAATTGCAGAGCTTCTTGATATTGCAACAGCACAGAAACATGGGTTATCCGCTTCCGCGCTCTAATTTCATCAATAGAGTTGCCAAAACGGATAATGTCGATGCCGGGAAACGTATTTTCATCAGCCAAGAGTTCAGCCGCACGATTATAGGTTTCCTGAGAAGTCAATAAGCCCAAAGTTTTCAAAATATCTTGATTCAATTTGCAGATACCGACTTGCTTTTGCATAAAGCTTTCCAATACATGGAAATTTAATTTAGCGATGTGTGAGGGAAGATCCTCAAAATTTCGATTCATCCCCGATAAAATGAGCCGTTTCAATTCTGTCCTATCCACTTCAACCGTAGCAGAATCATTTCGTCTGTATGCCTTGTTTTTATATAAATACGGTGTGTCCGGTCCTTTATAAACCCAAAGGGTAATCGTATCATCATCATTGATTTCCAGCTTATAATCGGGGACAGGGGAAAGGCTGTCATTGATACGATTCTCAATATCCAAACAAGTCTGTGTCACCTGCTTCAATCCGATAGCCTGACCGTTATCATCAACACCAAAAAGGACCCGCCCATCTCCATAATTCGCAAAAGCACTAACGGTTTTCAAAAAAGTGTTGCTTACGGATTCTTTAAATTCTAAATTATAGGTTTCTCGTTTCATTTTCGTTCACCCCATTTCTTGTTTTATCATATCAAAAATGCAACGCAAATGCAACGAAAGTTTTTTCGTTGCATTTGCGTTGCATTGTTTGTTCATAATTCATAAAACCTGCCATTATACCAGAACAGGCTGTGGCGAAATCACCCTAGCGGGCTCGCCACGTGCGAGCCCCCTACGTGCGGCCGCTGGCCGTTTTTTTCGACCTGCGACCGGCCACCTGCGGCCTGCATTTATTTTTTCATCGCCTGTATGCGATTCCGTAGGGGACGCCCAGATTTTTCTGGTCTGTCAATTGCAGGATAGTTCCCTGGACGGACAGTGGCTGCGGGCGGCCCGCTACGCGCTGAGGGTTTCCCGAAGCGTCGTTGTCAGTTTGAGTCTGTCGCGGCGCAGCCGCATCTGAGTCCGAGGAAAGGCCTTAAATTTTAGAAATGGAAGTCCATCTGAGTGCGGACGAGGGTCCGTTTATTATCTGAATTGGAAATCTGTTCCTGCTTCGAGTAGAGCGTTTCCCATTCGATGTTCTTCCAAGGAACGTATTTATATCCCAAAATCCAGCCTTTACTGCCGGCACTACCATTGTAGAACAAGGATCTCCATTCATCGTCACCGGCGATGGTGCCATTGGTTCCATAACGATACCAGCGGGCATAGGCCTGCCACGTTCCCGGTTTCTGGAGATCTGTATTGCGATAGTTCAAGCGCAAGAACGTACTGTTGTTTTGATGATCAGCGTTGGTCTGGACATAGTCGGCCAGAAGACGGGTATTCTTGGACAGGTCCAGCCAGCCACTGAGGACGTAGGCTTTATCGTAATCGACGGTTTCTTTGTCCCACGATTCCAGATGACTCGTGCTCTTTTCGTAAACATCGCCTTTATGCTTGGAATTCAAGGCATAGGCTACGTTGATACCGGCCCGCGGCCCGATATTCCCCCAAGTGCCGAGGCCGTACCAGCTTTCATGGTTGCCGGCCCCTGTCGAAGCGAACCAGAAACCGCTGGCGGTCAGGCTGGTCCCTTTGATGGGAACGCCGAGCTGGAAACCATCTGATTCTGTGCCGAATAGGACGTTCTGCTGGCCTAAGCCGCGCCAGGCACGGCCGATATTGATCCAGGCTCCCGTTTTCGGGTCTGTCCCTTCGACCCAGATGCGCTGGATATCGCCATCATGGCCAGACCAGCGTTTCGCCCGACCTTTATCCCTGCCATCGGTCGCCCACGAACCCGATTCGTTTTCATGGTCATGGCCGCCGTTGTAGAATGAATTCTTTTCTAACTGGAATTTAGCTTTCCAGTTATCGTTGACTTTATAGGACCCATTCAAGCTCATATAGAAGCGGTCATTATCTTTGTATAAATCACTGTTGTTCTGGACGTTATTGCTATACTTGTCGTGGTCATACTGGACGCGGATAAAGCCGCTCAGTTCCATCTTGCCGGCAATACCGTTTTTCAGCGAATCGATGTCCTTGGTATTCTGCTCGATCTGCTTGGTGTTCTTGGCGACTTGCTGCTGCAAGACGTTGATTTCGTCGGCATATTCGGCGTGCAGTTTTTCCAGGACCGTCTTGTCACCGAAATTGCCGCCGCCTTTTTGCATGGCTTTGGCGACGATGCTGGCGACTTCGTAGCGGGTCATGGTGCGGCCGCCTTCAAAGGTGCTGTTGCCCATGCCTTCGATGACGCCTTCTTTGGCCAGGTAATCCAGGGCTTCATAGGACCAGTGGTCTTTGGGGACATCGGAGAAGCTGTCAGCCGATGCGGCCAGGGCCGTGCCGGCAGTGCCGAGAGTCACGGCAGCCAGGACGACCAGGGCTTTTTTATTCAAATCCATGGTAAGGACCTCTTTTCTTATAAATTATCTTCCAGCATGGCCCCTACACTGTCATAGACTTTACGAGCCTGTTCCTGGATAGCCGGACGGGCCGTGGCGACGGTATAGCCGTTATAGCCCAGGATCATGGGCAGGTCGTTGATTTCATCGCCAATAGCCAGGATGTCCGCACCGTCCCAGCCAAAGAGGGAGAGCGTGTGGGCAATTGCCTGTTGTTTACTGATATCGGAGGGGATGATGTCGACGGCGCAGCGGTTGGGATAGGCATGGACGGTATCGCCAAAATGGGCGTTGACCTGTTCGCTCGCTGCCAGAGCATCGTCGGGATCGGTGAAGCCCAGGGAATACTGGTGAATCGTCTGGGGCAGATGGTCGATGTCGTCTTCCGTTATCGGCACGATGGGGTAGTCCCATTCTTTCGCTTCCCGCCAGACCCAGGTGCCCGGCAAATCATGGCAGAGATAGGTCCGGTCCTGCGAAGAGAAGGAGAAATGGAAGGACTTGCGGACCAGCTCCAGCTTGCTGACGGCCTTGAGGACGGCCGGTTCGATGCGGGCTTCCCAGAGGACGCGGTCCTGGTCATCGCTGATGAGGCCGCCGTTATTGCAGGCCAGGTAATCATATTCGACGCCATAGTGTTTGAGCTGGGGCATGAGCATGCCGTGGTCCCGTCCGGACACGACGCCGAATTTATGGCCTGCAGCCCGCCATCTGCGGATGGCTTCGGCATCGCGGGCCGTAATGATATCGTCGCGGAACAGGGTTCCGTCATAATCGCTGGCAGCAACTTTTAACATAATAATCCTCCTCATACACGATAGATGACGGCTTCGGCCGGGCGCAATCTTCCGGCTTCCTGGGCGTCATAGTTGCCCAGAAGGACCGTTGCGCCTTCCGTCAGCGATGCGTCATAATCGATGGTTTCGTTGGTAAAATTGACCAGCGTCAATGTCGCCTGGTCGTCTAAGATACGCTTGAAAGCGTAAATGCGTTCATCATCAGCCAGCAGCTCTTCGTAGCGCCCTCGCTGCAGGATGGCTACCGCTTCCCCCTGGAAGCGTTCGGCCTGGATGCGGCGGTAGTACCAGAGTACCGAATCAGCATCGTGTTCTTCGCTCTCAGCACAGCACTGCAGGTAATCGTCATGGACGGGCAGCCACGGCGTCCCCGTCGTAAAGCCGGCCTGGGCTGCCGGCGTCCACTGCATGGGCGTCCGGGCATTATCTCGGCTGTGGGCCTGGACGAGGCGCAGGGCCTCTGCCGGTGCAAAGCCTTCATCCAGGGCCAGCTGATACTGGCCGTGCGTCGAAATGTCATTGTAGTCTTCGATACGGGCAAAAGCCGTATTGGCCATGCCTAATTCCTGGCCTTCGTAAATGAAGGGCGTCCCGCGCAGGCTGAACAAGATGGTCGCCATGGCTTTGGCCGCCTTCTTCTTATCCGTCCCTTCCGGGAAATAGCGGTTGACACAGCGTATCTGGTCGTGGTTCTCAAAGAAGATGGGATACCAGCCATTGGCTGCCGTCGCCTGCTGGCTGTCGGACAGGGCCTTCTTGAGCTTGGTCAGGGGCCATTTTTCGGCGCGGCACCAGACTTCATCGTCGGGAAATTCCAGGTTCACATGGCTGAACTCGAAGAGCATGCTGAAAGCCCCGTCCTTGCCGACCCACTGGGGCAGGTCGGCCGGCGTGACGCCGTTGGCTTCGGCGACGGTGAAGATATCGTGGCCGTCGAAGACCTTCCGGCGGAATTCATGGAGAAAGTCGAGGATGCCCGGCGTATTGGCGATCATCTTGTGGATGGACGACAGGCCATCGGCTCCGTCGACGGGGCCGTCTGTGAAGACGGCCGGTTTCTTGATGTAGACGATGGCATCGATGCGGAAGCCGCCGACGCCTTTGGCTATCCAGAAATTGGCCGCATCATAGAGGGCCTGGCGGACGGCCGGATTTTCCCAGTTCAAATCGGGCTGTTCGACGGCGAAGGTGTGCAGGTAATACTGTTGCCGTTCTTCGCACCACGTCCAGGCCGGGCCGCCGAAGATGGAGCGCCAGTTCGTCGGCGCCGAGCCGTCTTCTTTGGCATCGCGCCAGATGTACCAGTCCGCTTTGTCGTTCGTGCGGCTGCGCTTCGATTCCTGGAACCAGGCGTGCTGGTCCGACGTGTGGTTGTACACCAGGTCCATGACGACGCGGATATTCCGCTTTTTCCCTTCGGCAATGAGGGTATCCATATCTTCTATCGTGCCGTAGCGCCCGTCGATAGCCGTATAATCGCTGATATCATAGCCGTTGTCGACCATGGGCGACGGGTAGACCGGCGTCAGCCAGATGGCCCCGACACCGAGCTTCTTGAGATAATCCAAGTGGCGCGTAACGCCTGCAATATCGCCTTCGCCGCTGCCCGTCGTGTCCTGGAAGCTGCGGGGATAAATCTGATAGACAGCCGTCTGCTGCCACCATTTCAAAGTATCCATAAAACCCTCCTAGAAAATGACAATCGGTGTTTCACCAGCGACGACAGGCTGGTCCGGTTCCTTCTTCATCTGCGGGTATTCCGTCGAGTTGGTGACGGCCATGATGACGATGTCGTTATAGCCGGCTTTGACCTGGGTGTCCTGCTGGGTCAGCAGCGTGAACCCGTCGCCATTCATATTGACTGTATCCAAACCGATGTGGATGAGCACTTCGGCACCGTTGCTCAGTTCCAGGCCAATCGCATGGAGCGAGCTTTCCATGATCATGGAAACGGTCGCGTCTGCCGGGGCGACGATGGTATCGCCCGAAGGTTTGATGGCGACGCCGTCGCCCATCATCTTCTGCGAGAAGGCATCGTCCGGTACTTCGCTGATGTCGACGAGGTCGCCGGAGACAAAGGCTTTCAGCTTCATGGAACGGTCGTCTTCATCGACGGAAGCGACGGATTCAGCAACCGGAGCTGCCGGCGTTTCTGCCGAAGCTTCTTTCGTTTCCGGAACCGTGCTTTCTACGGCTGCCGGCATTTCCCCTTTCATGAGGGCGTCGAAGTGGCCGCGGACATTGGGCACGGACAGGCCGACGATGACCTGGATGGCGTGGCCGTTCTTGACCAGGCCGAAGGCACCGGCATTGGTGAACTTGCTGGTCGCAGCGACCTTATCCGGGTCGTTGACCGTGACGCGCAGGCGGGTTGCGCAGTTGGTGACTTCGCGGATATTGTCCGGACCGCCGAGGCAATCGAGGAAGACCTGGGCTTTCAGGGCATCGGCACCGCCGGCAATGCCTTTCTTTTCCATTTCTTTCTTGGCTTTGTATTCCGCTTTGGTGAACAGTTTGTCTTCGCCGCCATCATCGGTACGGCCCGGCGTGGGCAAATCGAAGTGAAGGATGAGGAAGCGGAAGACGACGAAGTAAATGGCCGTAAAGCCGAGGCCAATGGCAATCTGCAAAATGTAGGTCCAGGCATGATAGCGGAACAAGGGGATCCAGTTCTGGACGAAGCAGTCGATGAGGCCACCGCCGAAGTTGCCCGACAGGCCGATGAAATAGAGCGTCGCCGACAAGGTAGCCGCTAAGACGGCATGGACGACGTATAAGAGCGGAGCGACGAACAAGAAGGTAAATTCAATCGGTTCCGTAATGCCGCAGAGGACGGCTGTAATCGTAGCCGGAATGAGCAGGGTTGCGACTTTCTTGCGTTTTTCCGGTTTGGCACAATAGTACATGGCCAGGGCTGCGCCGGGCAGGCCGAAGACTTTGGCACTGCCGTGGAGGGCAAAGCCGCCTTGGGGGAACATGTCCCGCAGGGAATGAGCACTGGTAGCGAAATCATTGAGGTGCTGCAGCCAGTAAGCCTGGATGCCGCCGTCGCAGACAGCCGGACCGTAAATGAAGGGCAGGTAAATGAAATGATGCAGGCCTGCTGGCAAGAGAATGCGTTCCGAGAAGGTGTAAGCCCAGACGCCGAAGATGCCGCTGGTCTTGAGGAAGAACTGGAACTGTTCGATACCGTGCTGGATAGGCGGCCAGATGTAACAGAAGAGGAGCGCCATGGGCAGCATGACCAGGAAGCCGACGGCGACGACGAAGGCCGGTCCCTTGAAGATGCCGAGCCAGTCCGGGATTTCCGTATCATAGAAATGGTTGTGCAGGTAGGCCGAGATGCAGGCAATGAAGATAGCGCCGAGCATGCCCATATCCAGGGTCTTGATGTTGGCAATCATGGCCAGGCCCGTGCCGGCACCGGCGTTCTGACTATAATCGACACCGAAGTAGCTGCCGTGAAGGGTCAGGATACCGGCGATGAAATAGTTGAATACCATGTAGATGACGAAACCTTCCATGGCACAGCGGGCCTGTTCTTTCTTGGCAAAGCCAATGGGAACGGCGATGGCAAAGAGGATCGGCATCTGATTGAAGACGGTCCAGGCGCCCTGCTGGACGATGTACCAGAAATCATACCAGAGGGTCCCTTTTTCTGCCAGGCTGCCGAAAAGGCCCGTATTGCTGAAGATGATCGACAAGGCGACAGTCAGCCCGAAGAAGGCGAATAAGATGACCGGTGTGTACATAGCGCCGCCAAAACGCTGCAGTTCCTGCATCACGCGGTCCTTGTTGAATGACATAGACAATTCCTCCCGTTTGTGAAACAAAGTACATAAGCTTTCTTTAGTAACAGGATATAAAAAAAACGCCGCGAATACAATAGATTCGCGGCGTTCTGGCACACGGCCCCCTGCCTGTAACCTGGTACATTTCCTGTACTTTGGTACAGCCTATCGGGAAGCCTCTTGTTCTTGTTTCAAATGGTGCAGATACATACAATATTTCACATACCATATCTCAGCCAGGACGAAATAAGGCATCATGGACTGAAAGGCGACGTGGTCGTCTTCCTTGTCATAGAGCTGGAAGCGGGCCGGCGAGACGTAAAAATTGACCGTCGACAGCGACGCCAGGGTATTGTCGTGCAGGCGGGTAATGGAAATGAAGGGAATGTCCCGCAGTTTCAGGGCCTGGGCCAGTTCCTTGACGGCCGGCGATTCGCCGGAGAAGGAAACGATGATGAACAAGTCGTCTTTGGTCATGGTCCGGATAAGGTTGCGGAATTCTTCCCGTGCCGGTACGTCGTAGAGCATGACGTTGTCGTAGAAAAAAAGACGCTTCAGCTCCTGGACGACATTATTCTGGACGTAGCCCGACGCATAGGTGAAAATCCGGTTGGCTTCATGGACGAGAGCGCTGGCGCTATCGAAGTTACGGCTGCAGAGCTTGTCCACAGTCTGTTCATAGAAGCGCTGGAGTTCGTCCATGACATTCGTATCATAGCAGGAAATTTCCGGTTCTTCCCGCTTGAGGAGCATCTTGAATTCACCGAAGCCGTCGAGGCCTAATTTCTGGGCAAAGCGGACAATCGTCGTCGTCGAGACGTGACAGGCCTTGGCCAATTCATGGATTGAGCTGTGGCGGACAGCGGTGCGGTGCTGCAAGATGTACTTCCAGATTCCCATATCCGTATTATTGAGCTGCTGACGATGGGCGTTGATGAGTTCGGCAAGTTGCATGGCTGGTTCCCCCTTCACGAAACAGGCCCCGGCGGAAAAATCCGCAGGGGCCGGGTCATAGTTTCATTATAAGGAATCCAGGGACGGACGTCAAGCTGGTCGTTCGTCGTTCATCGCGATGGTATGATATTTTTGACCTTCGATGAACGGAATTAACACTCACAAAGTGCCGCAGCGATGGCAGCGCCGACGGAGGCGCCGTTGCTGTTGGGGATGACGTGGATGCGCGTATTTTCGGTCGGAGCCATGCAGAAGACGCAGATGGCATCTTCGATGAGCGACGGAACGCCTTTGATTTTTTCGACCAGGCTTCCTTCGATGGCGATGGACTGTTCCGTAAAGCCCTTATCCTCTGCCAAGTGACTGAGAAGGCCGAAGCTGGCCGCCCCGATGAGCTGGGCTGCCCGGGCAAAGACGGCCCGGACCAGGGCACAGAGGCCTTCTTGCTCTTCTTCGCTGACGGCGAAACCGAGCAGTTCTTCTGCCGTCTGCTGGCCGGAAATGAGTTCGTTCATGTCGCGCGTCGTAAAATACGGGATGTCCCGTTTGAGGTATTCGCCAAAGACGACGCGGCAGACTTCGCTCAAATAGCGGCCGCCGATCATCTTTTCAAAGGGATGGTCGCCAGGCAGCTGAGACGCTTCATCGACGAGGCGGTCCCAGACCGTAGCCGGGCCGCCGTCGAAGCCGGCCGCTTCCAGGTTGACGATCATCTGCAGGGCCGGTTCATAATAGCACATGTTAAAGCCCGTGCCACAGACGATGCCGATGCGCGACGGGTTGTGCTGATAGACCGAAGAAAGGAGGGTCGCCGTCGTATCGTTGAGCAGGGCCACCGGTTCGATGCGGTCCAGGCCGGCCCGGACGAGGGCCTCTTTCAGCAGGCCATTGATGGACTGGCCGGCCACGCCGGGAACGGCGATTTCCTTGGACCAGGCGATGAGGCTGGCATCCTTGGCCGACGTCTGGTCGACGGCAAAGGAAAAGGTAAAGCCCAGTTTATAGTCGTGATTGCCGTCAGCCGCTTCCTTGACGATGGCGGCGATGAAGTCGAAGAGTTCGTCTGCCGTCTTCGACGAAGCCGTGTAGTCGTAGTCAGCGCATTTCAAGGGTTTGGCCACCTTGCTTTCTACGGCAAAGCCCTGTTCGCCCATGAGGCGGATGCGCGAAGCCCGGACGTTCGTGCCGCCGAAATCCAGGGCCAGAAAGGTCCCCGTTTCCCGTCCCGTCGGCAAGCCCAGATAGGTGCGCAGCGCCGAAAGGGAGCTCTCCTTCCCTTCCAGAGCGTCTTCGGCACTCTTTCGGAAGTGCTGTGCCAGTTCCCGCAGCTCTGCGCCGGATAACTGCAATGCCTGTCTCATTTTTTCCCAATTTTTTATCGTATCTGCCATGATTGTCGGCCTCCTGTCTGTACGCAAAAACATCTATATTCTCATGATAATGAAAAAAGGCCATAAAGACAACTCTTTTATGGCCTTTCGGTTCCGTAACACGACAATGGACGGTAGTACAAAATATGGATATTGGTACGGGATTGCGTGGCTTGTGCTCGCAACACACAAAATCCGGGCGGGCGCGCCACGTGCGCGCCCCTACATGGCTGGCTGATTATTCCTCCATCCATCTGTAGGGGCGTCCGCGTGGGACGCCTGTTACACCAGTTTATATGCAAAAATAAAAAGGAACCGTGCACGATGGTGAAGACCTTCATGTCCAGTTCCTTGAATAGAGCTTGGTGGGCGATAACAGGATCGAACTGCTGACATCCTGCTTGTAAGGCAGGCGCTC